>Ga0310690_10000651_pt1 | contig 71039 bp, 71 predicted proteins | sample AusTroGonzalo_MG_2_FD_207661 | JGI IMG/M metagenome (GOLD analysis project Ga0310690, IMG submission 207661) | Bovine rumen microbial communities from tropical cattle in Woodstock, Queensland, Australia - Gonzalo_04 (v2) (version 2) | ecosystem: Host-associated > Mammals > Digestive system >...
TCCAAAATGTAATAAAACTAAGAAAAGAATTGGGATAAGTTTTCACACAAAAATAAAAATATTAAAAGGGACTAGTATAAACTAGTCCCTTTTAATTTACCCCAGAGTTGACGAGTTCAGAACTTGGTTAATTAATAGTATAATATAACTTATATATGGTAGTTATTTATTCATATCACTTAAAGTATCTTCAATAACTGACCACAATGGATTATATTTATCAAATTTTGTCTTTTTTACAGGTATTTGACTTCTTAAATCAGATTCTCTTCTATAATACCAATTAAATCCTTCGCTTAATGGAAATCTGGTTGGAAATTCACCTTGGTGCAACTTTCCTTTAACCATTGTATATACTGTCATAAGCAAATCATTTACATTTTTGCAGGCATCAAAGACAACCACATCTTTATTATTATTTTTTTCAAGTTCATTAATTCGGGTTGTTAATAATCTTTTTTGTGCAGGTGAAAATTTCTTTATAATTTCACAAGCACCAGGTGTCGTAAATACTTTTGAACCAAAAGAAACATGTTGATTATTACATTGTTTAACTAACATAAAAACTCCTTTATATTTGTAAATGTACAATTAATTAAAAAACAGTAAAAAATAAATTTGCTAGAACAAGTACAAATCTTTACAAAAATTTACAAAGCAAAGCAAGGTAGGACATCCTTGCCCTACAATAACTATAAACTGGCGCGATTGTCTTGACCTGTTCGCGTTAAACGTGTCTGCGTGTTTTGCTTCAAATAACTTACGTTCTTTTCGCAAAAGCACTCCGCACTCTGCTCACAGGTCGCTCGAACTGCGCAAGTGCTTGTACACATTGTCTTGCAGTTTGACTATTAGTATCACTACTTTTGATTATTGTGCCCCTCGCAATTCGAACGCATAATCTGTACTAATCGGTCGTAACAAGCATTTTATCCGTTTACAGTTGTATTTTTTCACGAACAGAATGAATCTAATTATGATTAATCGAAAAAGCATTTCAATTAATGTTTGTACATTCACATTAACTCTGTTTTAATGACATTTCAAGTCCCTGAACATCTTTTTAATATCTTTTCTGAATAATTATGCAGAAAAGAGTTTTTCAAACACTCACTATAATAGAGGCTAATTTTTTAAAATTTTGGAAGCCTGAAACTATTGATTTTTCGTTCAAAATTTGCATAATTATTACGAAGAAAAGTTAAAATTTTATTCTTAATTGGTGCTAATATTGTGTATATGATAAGTAATCAATTATTTGAACAAATCAATAAAAATGTTCTTGAAAATTATGAAAATCAAATTTATCATTATACTTCAGAACACAGTTTTCAAGAGATTATTAAAAGTAATAGCCTTATATTTAAAGAAATTAGCAATTTTGAGGATAAGGAAGAATTTTATTATACAATTAAAATACTCAAGAAAGTTATTTACAAATTTTATAATGAATATAACAATAATCCTAATAAAATAAAATTTTTAACTAATCTATTACAAAATGATTTAAAAGTATTAATAAACAATAGAACAGAACATGAAAAAGATAGACTGATAACATACAGATATTATGTTGTATGTTTTTCCACTGATAAATCTAGAGATAAAAAATATATGTGGACTCATTTCACTAAAAATTCAAAACATAAGGGTTTTTGTTTGAATTTTACACAAAACTTGTTTATAAATAATTTAGAATCTAATAAGGATTATGTGGAATCTATATTTTCAAGTAAAGTATCCTATAAAAAGTATAAATTAAAGAAAAAGCTAGAAACATTACTATTGTGCTATATCGAAATGAATACAAAATATGATATTTTAGAGTTCTATGACATATTAAGATTTATTGCTATATTTAACAAAAGAAAAATTTTTAAAAGAGAAAATGAATACAGATTTGTAATAATCAGAGAAATACATAATAAAATAATGGAAACTAATGAGAGCATAAAAATAAATTTTTATAAAGAAGCGCTACATTCGGTGTGTTGTTCGCCAACAACAAGGATAGATAATGATTATTTCTATAATTTAATGAAAAAATCAAACTATCCATTATATATAGAACTTAAACATTCGGATGTTATCCTATAATTTCAACAGATATCATGAAAATATATAATATCAATATTTTGAAAATTTATGGTATATTAAGTTTAAGAAAAGGGAGTGTTGTATGAAAAAAATATTTAAAAGTTTAGTTATTATGCTTGTACTGTGCATGATACAAACAACAGTGCTTGCAGAAACAAATACCGCTAACAAAAAGTACAATAAATTATGCGAACAAGCTGATAAATTAATCAAAAAGCATGATGAAATTTTAAATAACAAGCACATAGAGACAACTAATGCACCTTTTAATGCAGTTTTAATTGGCACATTTAAAACAGAATGGCAAGCAGATACTATAAAAAATGAATTATTAAGTAAAGGATATCACGCTCGTATTAGTATATGTACGACAACTGATAATCATTATTTTGTTAAAGTAATGGGCAATTATACACATGACGAAGCATTATTAATGGCTAAAAAAATAGAAACAGACCTATATGAAGAAAAATTAAACAACATTCTTAATAAAGCTGTTTCTTATACTAATGAGGCAATTTCTCTTGAACCAAATGAAATAGATGCATATTTAAAGCAAGCCAGAATCTTCTTAATAAAAAATGCTAGTACGATAGCAGAAACTCTTATGAAAAAAGCAATATCAATTAATCCGAATAATGATAAAGTTTATCGAGAAATCGCTTACATATATTCGGAATCAGATGATTATCAAAATGCTATCATAAACTGCAATAAAGCAATTGAAATTGCTCCAAATAATTATAAGAACTATGTATATAGAGCCATGATAAATTTTGAATTAGGTAAAAATTATAAATCTGCAATAGAAGATTATACAAAAGCAATTGAATTAAACCCAACAGGAAAAGACACTTACTTGTCATATGTTGATAGAGCAACGTGTAAGTATGGAATAAATGATTACGAAGGTGCTATTCAAGATTACAATAAAACAATAGAACTAAATCCTAATTACGACTGGGCATACAGTCACAGAGCTAGAGCTTATATTGCTTTAAAACAATACGATAATGCTGAAATTGATTCAAATAAGGCAATAAAACTCAATAAAAAAAATGATGTAGCTTATAACAATTTAGGGATTATAGCAGTTTCTCGTAAAGACTACGATACCGCTATTACATATTATACAAAAGCCATAGGACTAGAACCTAAAAACGCATGGTACTACATTCGTAGAGGCGAAGCAACTAGTAATATTGATACGTTAAAGAGTAAAGGAGGCAGTGCTTCATATGGTGCGTCTTTGCCACAAAATCCTTATGCCAATACGGTAAATTATATAGACCCTATTACTGATTTTACGACGGCAATTGAACTTGACCCTAAAAATGCACATGCGTATCAATGTAGAGCCACTCAAAAACTTATCTCGGGTGAATGTGAAGAAGCAATTGCTGACTTTAATTCAGCAATTGAACTTGATAATAAGAATGTAAGTGCATATTATGGACGTGGCTTAGCGTACAAATGTAAAGGAAGTTATGGTAATGCTAAAAAAGATTTTGAACGACTATTAACATTAGATAATGCTCCTGAAAGCATTATAAAAGACGCTAAAGAAGAAATTCAATCTATTAATAAGAAGTGGAAGAATATACGTGATTCGTTCACAGAAACTCCATTTAGTGGTTATAAAGGTGTTATAGCGGAATAAATGAGGTATTATTATGAACTGTAAAAAATGTGGTAAAGAATTAAATAATGATGAAAAGTTTTGTCCAGAATGTGGGCAGAAAGTAAGTTCTTTTTATAAAGATAATCAAAGTACAAACAAGAAATTTAATATTATTACAACTATAGTTTCATTAATAGTTATTTCCGTAATAGCAGGTGGTATCTTTGTTTATTCTGCAAATTCTAGTGATAATAAATCTGAAGATAAGCAAGAAACTGTTGTAAGCAATAGTGATGATAAAAAGATCAATGAACAAAGAGACTCTTTTGAAATTCTGCCTGGTCCCGCACAAAGAGATATATACAGTTATAGCAACGCAGGAACAGCAGGTCTTGCGACTTTTGCATACAACATAACAAATAGTTCTCCGTCTAATCAATATTATTACCATTACTCAAATAACAGCCCTTTTAGATTAAGAGTTGTTGCGGTATTTCCTCAATATATTGTTGTAGGTGGAGATTATGTAAGTGAATTTTTTAGACCGACAGCTCATTTATTAATAAATACTGATAGGGATTACGTTACTGGACAATACTTAAAAGAAAACACTTTTTACGGATATGCAGGTGTTAAAAGTAATAACTCTGGACTCAGTATGTGGGCATTTAAAGAAGTAAAGCTAAATCTTGTTAAGACTGAACACTAATCTGCGGATTGTGGATAAAGATCATTTGCAATTTTTCAGTATATCAAAAAACGTATAAATAATCTTTTCAAGCGTACAAGAATCCGGAAAGGTTTAATAAGTCTAAAATCCTTGTGTGGACAGAATTAGGACAATATTGATAAATTTTTAGACTTTTACAGTCAAAAAATGGACTTTCAGGACTGTTGAAAAGATTATTCATAGGTTGCTTCCTACCGCCAAACCCTTTACACAAAGCCGATTAAGGCAAAAATAATCGTTTTAACCGTACAGATACTCTGTCCTGAAAAAATACAGCTTGTGCACTTTGCGGTTCTCATCTGGCACAAACAAAAATTAAAGAGGATGGAGAGAACCCATCCTCTTTAATTTACGCCTGGCGCGATTCGAACGCGCGACCCTCTGCTTAGAAGGCAGATGCTCTATCCAGCTGAGCTACAGACGCCTACTCTGTTTTTCACTGTATGAAAGTTTCCCAACCCTCACTCGTCTAGAATATCACATCAACTTTTTATTGCAAGTTTATCTTAAACTAATATCTGTATTCTTTGTGTATATAGAGCATTTCTTTACCTGTTTAGAAATAATATTAAAATTTGTAAATATTATTATGCATAAAAGCAATTTTTACTTTTAAATGTACTTTATAATTATAGGTACAAGTATAGGTTTTGTTATGTCTATAGATAGCATAAATTCATCAGTCAGTACTAATAATGGCAGTAGTTTTGCTCGCAACGTTGGCACAAGTCTTTGTGGAGCTGCAGCGTTAACTGCTCTCTCATATACAGTTTACTCTATTGGTGGTGTCTACCATCCACGAAAAACAAGTAATAGTGCTAAAGAATTCTTAAATAAAGGATTTATTGATTTAGGCAACGATGTAAAAAAACGATATTCAAAATTATTTAACAAATTATCTTTACCTAAATTTGCTCAAAAAATTCAAACCGCAAATCCTAAAGTTTTATGCGGAATTTGGTGCGGAATTTTATTTAAAATTTATACAGCAACTTTGCTATGCTTATTAAGTCGTTCAGAAAAACAAAAGTAAACAAAATAAAAAGCTCTCAAATGAGAGCTAAAACTTAAGTAAGATGTAAGATAGTTATATAAGAGATAGTGTATTATGAGCTTATTAATTTAAACCATTGCTTCTGTTTGTATATATTTTGCCGATTTCGCCACAACCCCGTAGCAGGCTCTGGTCAATTTCGCATTCAAGGCCAGCATCATTCTGTACGAATCGGAGGAATAACTCATCGCCGTCAACATATCATCAGGTGTTACCTTTGAAACCAGTGAATCTGATTCGTGATTGTCAACTTTTTCTTGTGCATACTTTTCAACCAATAATTTGTCGATAAAATCTTTTGCTCCGATAGACATAATGCGCTCTCCTTTTAACTATTTAATTTTTTGTAATTAATGTGTTGTACTTATGTTATATCCTTTTAATGTCTTATGTATATATAAAGTATTTCTTTTTTGAAAAATTGCCTTTTTTTAACGAAATATTAAGAAATGTAACAACGAGTTTTAAAAAAGCCTACCATTGTTACATTTCGCAAGACATGAATAATTTATACAGAACATTTTTAGCTTTACATTGTAAAGATTTTTTGAAAAACGCTTTAAACACAAGAATAAAAGATATATAATGATGATACATGATGTATATTGTCAAAAATCTGAAGGATTATGATTTGTCCCATAAGCAGAAGGTTTTTGCAGGCTATATTAAGGATAATGTAGATTCATTTGTTTGTTATGAAAAGATTACCAACCGTACAGCCATGCGAAATTATTTTGCCCCGGACAATGATTATGAAATTTACACAACCGCTATCGCTGATCCGGCCATGATAACCAGAAGATTGATAGCCGGCTAATGTAGTATTGTTTATTTTTTTATTCAATCGTGATATCCTTGATTCAGAGGGTGCACTATGAATAAAATAATTATTTTTGGTATAATTTTCTTCCTTTTCACTTCCGGAATTGTATTTGCGAAATCAAATAAGGGAAACACTCCTGTTATAAAGTTTAACGGTGCTAAATATTTTCTAATGTACAGCGCTAAAAGCAGTGAAACCGGCGGTTATTTGAATGAATACTATAAAACAAATCAAACATATGCGAGCTGGAATGAGTTAATAGGAGTACATCATTACCCTACAGCTTACTATCCGATTGAACATGCAAAAGAGTTCGCAAGATATCTTAATGAAGCAGGTATTATTTCAAGTATTGAAATCGATGACGAAAACAACACTGCCCTATTGAATTTTATAATAACAGATAAGCATAAATTGCCTATTATCATGGAGTTTAACGTATTCAAATATGTAAAGAGCCCAATTTGCGGGACTGTTGCACTTCAATATGCAAAAAGATATCGCCTAAATAACCCCCTTGAAGCAGGTAAAGTCAGAAAAGATATTTTGAAAAACGGATATAAATATCTTAAAAAAGTTAATAAACTTCAGATTCCTGACGTAATAAGTGTTGAAATTGACAATGGCAAATATCTGTTAAAAGAAGGGTGTAATGATAGCTTAGAACACCTGGATTAAAAAGGGAAAATGGTACTTGTTTGCAATGTTTGTTTCAGGTACGCTAATTAAAGATTTTATGAACTTGGAGAGAGCATGAATAAAAAAGTAATTATCGTTATAGGTATAATAGCGGCATTGATTTTGGGACGTGCACTGATTTCGCATACCGCTAAAATGAAAACAGGAGCACAAAGACGTGCATCTGCTATACCTGCTGTTACTGTTGCAACAGTGGAGTCTGATAATGTTCAACGTCAATTTGAAACAACGGCAAGAGTTGTTGCAAAATACAGAGTTGAAATTTTGGCGAGAATAAATGGTTATTTAACCAAAAGTTATTTCAAAGAAGGTGACGAAGTCAAAGCAGGACAGGTCCTTTTTGAAATAGAACCGCAGGAATACAAATATGCTGCCGATAAAGCAAAGGCTAATCTTGATAACATAAAAGCACAAGCGGATTACTATCAGAAACAACTTTTAAGGTATGAAGAGCTGGTAAAACAGGATTATGTTGCAAAATCAGATTACGACAACGTATTAGCGCAGAAAAATGCTTATGTTGCACAGGCAGACAGTGCATTGAGTGCATACAGAGATGCTCAGAGAAATTTGGCATATACAAATATAAAGGCACCCGTAAACGGAAGAATTGGTATAATAGATGTGACTGTTGGGAACTACGTCACAACTGCAAGCGGACCGCTTACAACAATAAACAGTACTAATCCGATGTATGTCACTTTTCCGCTCGATTCAAAGGACTTTGCCGAATTAATTAAGGTTGACGGAAGCCCAAATGTTAACCGAAAAGTTGAATATATATTTAGCTCCGGTGAAAAGTATAATTTAACAGGCATACAGGATTTTCATGACAATGAAATAGACCAAAGCACAGGCACAATAACTTTGAGAGCAACTTTTGAGAATCCGGAAGGAAAGCTAATACAAGGTGATTTCGGTAGAGTAATAATATATTCAAATAATAAAGATACTCTTCCTCTTGTTCCGCAGAGTGCTACGATGGAAAACCAAGAAGGTATGTATGTTTATGTTCTTGATACCGACAATCTTCCGAAGATAACTTACATTAAAACAATGGGAACATCCGGTGTTAATTGGATTGTTTCTGAAGGCGTTAAAACAGGAGATAGAATTGTAACAACCGGATTGCAAAAAGTTATTCCGGGTTCACCAATTCGTATAGTGGCAACTTCGCTTGATTCAGCAAATACCTCTAAACAAAATATCTTTACGAGAGTTATTAATAAATTCAAGCGAATATTTTTCAAAAAATAAATACAAAAAGGGATAATTATGGCAGGCAATTTATTTATACGCAGACCAAAATTAGCGATAGTAATATCATTAATGATTATTCTTGCTGGTATTATTTCACTCACAACACTACCGCTTGAAGAATATCCGTCTATTACACCACCGCAGGTTATAGTAAATGCGACGTACAGCGGTGCAAGTGCCGATGTTATTACTTCAACAATCGCAGCTCCCGTAGAACTTCAATTAAACGGTATTGAAAATATGCTTTATATGACATCGGAATCTGATAATGGTGCATATAAGTTAACTATATATTTCGAAGTCGGTTCAAATTCCGATATGAACCTTGTAAATGTTCAAAATCAACTACAACTGGTCACCCCGAGATTGCCTGAAGAAGTCCGGCGATACGGGCTGACTGTGAGGAAATCAACCGGTGGAGGCGGATGTGTTTTCATTTCATTAACTTCTCCAAATGAAACCTATGACGCATTATATCTCGCCAACTATGCATCAATGTTTGTAAAAGACGAACTTGCTCGAACAAAGGGTTGTGCAAGAGTTAATGTATTCGGGGCCGGAGACTATTCAATGAGAATTTGGCTTAAACCAGATAAAATGGCAAGTTTAGGTGTTTCTGCAACTGACGTAAATAATGCTGTATCTTCTCAAAATATACAAACTCCTGCGGGCAATATCGGTGTTGAACCAATGGAAACTCCACAGGTAATGAAATTCACTTTGAGGACCAAAGGACGGCTTAAAACTGTTGAAGAATTTGAAAATATTATAGTCAAATCAAATCCGGATGGTTCAAATGTAAAAATAAAAGATATTGCACGTGTTGAATTGGGCGCAGAAAGTTATTCTTCACGTTCATTAATAGCAGGACAGGATTCCGCAATTATCGCCGTTACACAGCTTCCAGAAGCTAATACAATTGATTTGGTTAACCGAATTAATGCCAAAATGGCTGTACTGAGCAAACATTTCCCAAAAGATATGGAATATCATGTACAATATGACGTTACGCAATACGTAAGAGAATCGATAAAAGAAGTCGTTCAGGCAATAATTTTGGCAATTATTCTTGTAAGTGCGGTTACTTATTTATTCTTAGGAACAGCAAGAGCGGCATTTATTCCATTCTGTGCAATTCCCGTATCTTTAATCGGTGTATTTATATTTATGGCAGGAATGAAGTTTTCAATAAACCTGCTGATTCTTTTTGGTCTGGTTTTGGCGGTAGGACTGGTTGTAGATGATGCTATCGTTGTTCTTGAAAATACCCAGCGACATATACAAGATGGAAAAGATAAGAAAACTGCAACTGAGATAACTATGCAGGAAGTATTTGGTGCTGTAGTAGCAACTTCTCTTGTGTTAATGGCAGTATTTGTTCCTGTGTCTTTTTTAAGCGGTATAACAGGACAAATGTACAGACAATTTGCCATATGTATTGCAACATCAATAGGGTTATCGACGCTTGTAGCTTTAACTCTTTCGCCGGCGCTTTGTTCAATGATTCTGAAAGACGATGAAGAGAAGACAGATTTTGAATTTATACAAAAATTTGAAACTTGGTTTATGAGTATTCGTGATAAGTATCTCGAATTTGTTCATTATTTTGTAAGCCAACCAAAGAAAGTTTTAATAACTTTGGGATGTATTATCGCATTTGTATTGCTAATGTTTAAAATTACACCAACCGGATTTTTACCTGATGAAGACAGAGGCGCATTATTTGTACAGGTTAAATTGCAGGATGGTGCAACACTTTCAAGATCTACGGAGGTTGTAAATAGAATTTGTGCTGATTTAAACAAAATTGACGGAGTTAATTCCGTACTTTCAATTAACGGATTTGACGGAGAAAATACTGCGTTTGTAATTGTCCAGCTTAAACCATGGCATGAGAGAAAATCAAGAAAAACTTCTATAAACAGTATTATGAAACAAGCTAACACAGTTGCTTCAAAATATACTGAAACTACGATTTTTGTTACCCAGCCTCCTGCAATTACAGGTTTAGGAATGTATGGCGGCCTTGAATACAGCCTGTTGGATAAAGGTGACAGAAGTCCTAATGAATTATTTAATGAAACCCAAAAATTTATGGCAAATGTAAGAAAAAATCCTTATTTTTCAAGTGTTTATACTTCATATACATCATCACTTCCTCAAGTAACAATAAAAGTTCTTGAAGAAAAAGCTTTAGCACAAGGTGTTTCTGTTTCAGAAATATATAGCACACTTTCGGCACAATTCGGCGCAACATACATAAACGACTTCAATAAGTTTGGCCGAGTTTATCGTGTATACATGCAAGCAGATGCTCCATATCGTGCGACAATGGATGACTTAAGTAAAATTTACGTAAAAAATAACAGAGGGAAAATGCTTCCCATAACCTCAGTAATCTCAACGGAAGATCTTGTAGGACCGTATACTCTGTATAGATTTAATCTGTATCCGTCAGTTACGATAAATGCGGCAATGACAAATGGTGTAAGTACAGGAACAGGTATGAAGGCAATGAAAGAACTGTCAGAAAAAATATTACCGAAAGATATGGATTACGCCTGGTCGGGAACATCCTTACAAGAACAGGAATCTTCCGGACAGATGGGACCAATTTTAACAATGGCAATAACCTTTGTCTATTTATTCTTAGTCGCACTATATGAAAGCTGGACATTACCACTTGCAGTATTGTTGATTTCTCCAATTGCACTATCGGGTGCATTATTCTTCCAGTATATTACGGGATTAGCTCTTGATGTATATGCACAAGTTGGTTTAGTAATGCTCATAGGGTTGAGTACTAAGCAAGCTATCCTTATTGTAGAATTTGCGAAAGATGCAATGGAAAAAGACGGATTGAATTACATTGAAGCTGCTATGCAAGCTGCGAAGCTTCGATTTAGGGCAGTTATGATGACAAACATCGCTTTTATTCTGGGATTATTACCTCTTGTATTTGCCAAAGGAGCCGGGGCAGGAAGCAGGCACTCTATAGGTGTTTCTGTATTCGGCGGAATGATTGCGGTAGCTTTTATAGGAAGCATTATGGTTCCTGCATTTTTTGTTGCTGTTAATTATATGAAAGATTTGGCTTCCGAATATATCAATAAAAGGAAAAATAATGGGAAAAATTAAGAGTTATATATCATCATTATTAATATTACTGCTGTTTTCCTGCACGACTTATGCAGAAATTTGGGCCAAAGATAATGAATTAGGCAATAACATTACAAAAGAAGAATTTCCGGAAAGCAAAGATGTAGAACCATTACCGGATGAAAACATTAATGAGGCCGACCTTGTAATAAAAGGTGGAGTAGAAGAAGTTAATGATATTAACCTTGAAGAATGTCTGAGACTTGCGTTAGGTAATAATCCTAGAATACAGGCATCAATGCAGGACGTATTTGCATCAAATGCAAGATTAAAACAAACATGGTCAAGTTATTTCCCTCAATTCAGCTGGCAAAGCGGATATACAAGAATAAGACAACTTCAATTATCTGATGTTTTTAATGAAAATTTGGTTTTTAATTATTATCTTTTAGGTCAAATAAGTGCATCACAAATGCTTTATGACTTCGGTGTTACTCAGAATAAAGCTACTATAAGCCGATTAGACAAACAACAATATCAAATATATCTTACTGCAACCGTTAATGACGTTATTTGTGAAGTAAAAAAAGCTTACTACAATCTTCAATACGCAATTGAAGCAAAAAAAGTTGCTGAAGAAATGGTTGAAAGATATGAAGCTTTTTATAATCAGGCAAAAGCTTTTTATATTGCAGGAACGTCACCAAAAGTTGATGTCACAATTGCGGAGGTAAATTTAAGTAATTCAAAGCTTCTTCTCATACAAGCAGAACATTCTATCGCAATTGCAATGGCAAGATTAAGTAATGCTATGGGACTATCTTATGCAAGCAGATACAACGTTTCAGATAATTTAAAATACAATCCGTGCAATATCACTCTGAATGAAGCCGTTGAAATAGCAGAACAATCCAGACCGGAATTCAAAATCGCTGACTTAAGAGTTGAAGAGGCAAGGCAAAACGTAAAACTGACAAAAAAATCATATTTCCCCAAAATAACTCTGGAAGGACAATATCAATACGGTGGTGCACATCCGACCTCGAATTACGGTTATAATTTTGGAGGATATCTGACATTTCCGACTATTAACGGTATGTTAATTAATAATCAAATAAAAGAGGCTAAAGCCCTGCATTACAAAGAACAGTACACCGCTGTCGGAACAAAAAATGACATTTACTATGAAATCCAACAAGCATACTATTCTTTACAAGAAAAGAAAAATTCAATTCCTGTTGCTTTTTTGGGCTTAAAACAATCAAAAGAAAATTATGAATTATCTTACGGACGATATAAAGTCGGAGTTGGAAATCCGGTTGAATTAAAAGAAGCTCAGGTTCAATATCAAGATTCAATGTTAAAATATTACAACGCTTTATACCAATTTAATTCAGCCAGAGCGGAGCTTGAAAAATTTATAGGAAAAAATATTACCGATGGCGAAATTCAGCTAAATTTAGGTAAAACTAAAAAGAAAAAAGCTCGCAAACGCAAGGCAAATAAAGCTTAAAGGTATCTTTCAAAAACTTTCTCAATGTTTTTCAGATAATCACCCGAATTAAAGCATTCCTCAATTTCAAAATTTGTTAACTTGGAATTTACGGCACAGTCGTCAAATAAATTCTTTTTAAAATTGCCTCCTTCGAGTGCTTTTAGTGCATGCTTCTGAACGATTTCATACGCTTCTTCCCTCGAATAACCTTTTTCCACAAGCTTAAGAAGAATTTTCTGTGAATATACTACGCCACCATACATATTTGAATTAGTAAGCATTCTGTCTTCATGTATAACCAAATTTTCAACAATATTTTTAAATCTTGCCAGCATAAAATCAGTTAATATAAGCGAATCCGGGAAAATAATCCTTTCAGCCGAACTGTGAGAAATATCTCTTTCATGCCACAAATTAATATTTTCAAATGCAGTAATCATATTGGAACGAATTACTCTTGATAATCCGCACAAATTCTCACACAACACCGGATTCTTCTTGTGAGGCATTGCAGAAGAACCTTTTTGCTTTTCACCAAAACCTTCTTCAACTTCTCTGACTTCCGTTTTCTGAAGATGTCTTATTTCTGTAGCAAATTTTTCAACAAGAGAGGTGATTATTGCCAAAGATGAAATAAATTTTGCATGCCTGTCTCTTGATATTATTTGAGTTGATATTTTAGCCGGAGTCAGTCCTAATTCTTTGCAGGCTAAATTTTCTACTTCAATCGGCACGTTACTGTATGTTCCGACCGGACCTGAAATTTGGCCGACGATTATTTCATTTAACGCATAGATAAAGCCTTGTTTTGCCCGCATTAATTCATCATACCAATTAAGAAGTTTAAAACCGAAGGTCATTACTTCTGCATGAACACCATGAGAGCGTCCGATACATATTGTATTTTTGTGCTCAAAAGCTTTTGTTTTTATGACATTTAACAATTCTTCCAAATCTTTTAAAATAATATCTGACGAATCTTTGATTTGCAAAGCAAAAGCCGTATCAATTACATCGGAGCTAGTAAGACCCATATGAATATATTTTGCATTTTCAGCCCCAACTGACTCATTAATATTTGTAAGAAATGCAATAACATCGTGCTTAACTTCTTTTTCAATTTCGTCAATGCGCTCGACCGAAAAAGATGCTTTTTTTTGTATTTCATTCAGTGCTTTTTCCGGTATAATACCGATTTCTTTATAAGCTTTACATACTGCAAGCTCGACTTTAAGGTAATAACCGAATTTCGATTCAAGTTCCCAAATATTTGATATCTCTTTTCTTGAATATCTTTCCAGCATTATTTTAGATTTTCCCTTTCATTTTTATACACTGACCGTGCTAAATTGCATTTCATAAAGATGTCTGTATTTACCGTTTGGTCGATTTATTAATTCTTCGTGAGTTCCCATTTCAACAAGTTCACCCTCGTTGATAACGGCGATTCTATCTGCATTATGTATTGTAGATAATCTGTGTGCAATAACAAAAACTGTTTTATTTTGTATCAGATTATCCAGAGCTTTCTGAACAATTGCCTCAGATTCATTGTCCAGTGCGGAAGTAGCTTCATCTAAAATAACGATGGGTGCATTTTTAATGATAGCTCTCGCTATTGCCACTCTTTGTCTTTGCCCGCCGGATAATGATGCTCCGCGTTCTCCAACAACAGTATCAATGCCGTCTGGAAGTGTACCCAAAAATTCGTCTAAATGAGAAAGTTTTACAGCATTTGCCATCTCTGATTCCAAAGCATCGGGTTTTCCCATTAAAATGTTTTCTCTTATTGTTCCTGTAAACAAATAATTATCCTGAAATACAAAACTGATATTGTTTCTTAAACTTTCTATATCATAATCTCTCAAATCAATTCCGTTGATTGTGATAGCACCTTTATTTATGTCATAAAATCTTGGTATAAGATTTACCAAAGTAGATTTTCCGCCTCCGGAATTCCCGACAAGTGCTATCGTTTCATTTGGCTTGACATCAAGATTAAAATTCTTCAGGACAGGAGAACCTTCTTCATACTCAAAACTTATATTTGCAAAATTAATCCCTGTACCGATTCCCTTAAACTGTACCGTATTTTTTGCATTTTTGATTTCAGGCATTAAATCAAACAATTCAAACACCCTTGCCATTGCCACAAAAGTATTCTGTAAGGTAGTAAGCAATACTCCAAGTGATTTGGTAGGCTTGTACAAAAGCAATAATGATGTAACAAATGAAGCAAATGCACCGGCTGTCATTTCACCGGACATAATAAGACTGTTACCGTAATTCATAACAATAGCAATACCTATTGAACATATAAAATACATTATAGGTGACATCCAGCCGACTCTTTTGGTCAATGCCATTGCGAGTGAAAATTGTGTTCCGATTTGTCTTTCAAATTTATGATTTTGATTTTCCTGCAAATTATAAGCTGTTATAATTTTATTTCCGGCAAAAGTTTCGTTAAAATTGGTGGTCATATCTCCGCCAACAACCATTGTTGCATTGGAAACAGACTTGATTTTTTTTCTGATAAAAGCAACCGGAGTAATTGCTATCGCCATTACACCAACACCAATGAGTGCAAGTTTCCATGAATTTACAAGAAGAACAATGACAAGTGCGACAAGTTCAAATATAGAAAGTATAAAACTTTTTATTGTATTTATTAAATTCTTAGATGCTTGGTCAGGGTCTGTAAGGAATCTGCTTAAGACAAGGCCGGAAGAATTTATATCATAAAATTTTGTATCCATAGAAGTAAGTTTTCTGAACAAGTCAATTTTCAGAGCATTTGACATTTTATTTCCGGTCCACTCTGTCAAATAATTACAAATATATCTCAACAAACCTTGAAGCAATGCAAAAAATACAATTGCATATGGTATAAATTTTATTAAAAATGATTGAAGCTGTATTTTATAATTATGAAATTCAAACACTTGCATTTCATTTCCGTTAACCACATAATCCATATACGGACGGAGTGAAAATGCAATAACACCGTCAAGCAAGCCTAATGGTATTGCCAAAAGTGTAAGAAGTATAGTCCTGCCTATGACTTTCTTTATATAAGGAAACATCCTTTTCAGAAGATGCCCGTATCTGAATGCATCTCTTGAGCGTGTATCTTTAAGTTTTAATGTATTCTTTTCCATTTAATCAGCTCCCATAGCCTACAATTTATATTTTACCATAGATAAAAACTATTTATCACTTATAAAATTAAGACTATATAAAGTTTTTAAAATACAAAAAGGAAGAAATGATATTAATCATTTCCTCCTTACTTAATGCATTATTAATAATTAACCTATAACTGGTTGTACAAAGGTTCTTGTGGCAAGGTCTTTATCAAGCATAAGCAATGCTTTTTTATCATCACCGATTAATTTCAATGTAGCCAAAAGTCCGCCAACATTAGCTTCTTCTTCAACTTGTTCTTTAATATACCAATCGAGAAGGTGCAATGCCGCTCTATCCTTAACTTCTTCTGCCACATCGGCAACACTATTTATGCTGGAAGTAACAAATTGTTCGTGTTTAAGCACCTCTTCAAATATTTCCAATGGTGTTGTCCCATGAAATTCAGGTTTCCCAATAGCTTCTAATTCTATTTGCCCGCCTCTTTCATCAAGGTAATCGAACATTCCCATTCCGTGAGCGTGCTCTTCCTGAACCTGTACATTAAACCAGTTTACAAATCCCTGAAGGTTCCATTCCATAAACTTAATCTTCATAGCCAGATACAAGTATTCTGAGTACAATTCTTTGTTAATTTGCTCATTAAAAGCTTTTTCTAATTTTTCATTAATCATATTTTCTTCCTTTCTTTTTTATAAAGTATTAAAAATTCTGTCTCCTGCATCACCCATTCCAGGTACTATATAACCCCTTTCATTTAAATGCGAATCAACCGCTGCGACTATAAGTTTTATATCCGGAAACATTCCAAACACAGATTCAATTCCTTGTGGAGCAGATATCATGCATACACAACAAATATTTTTCTGCGGTATTCCTTTCTCTGTATACAATTTAATAGCTTCAATAAGTGAATTACCCGTCGCAAGCATCGGATCAGTAATATAAACATAGTATTTATCCGGATTATCAACGAGCATAGGTACTTTGTTGTAATACCAGACCGGTTTCAAAGTTTTTTCATCTCTGTACATTCCGATATGCCTTATCGTTGCTTGAGGAAGAATATCAACAGCCTCATCGGTGAAAATAAGCCCGGCTCTTAATATTGGAGATATTATTATCGTAATGTCTTGGTTTATCGTTTTAGCCGTAAATTTAGTAAGTGGCGTTTCAATCTCAATATCTGTTTGCGGTAAATTTTTTGTCGCTTCATATAATAAAATTCTTGTAAGTTTTCTCGCCGCCAATCTTACTCCTTGTGTATCGGTATTTTTCGCCCTAATTGTACATAAACTTTGATTAACTATAGGATTTTCTACTATTTTTAGATTTTGATACTTATTTTGCATGGTTGATGAATCCTTCTATATTTTTTCTTATCTCTTTTGCTTTTTCGTTTGAATCATCCAAAAAATTATCATAATATTTCAAAAATTCTCTCATATCAGCTTCTGTATTTGTATTTGAATGTTTATTAATACGCAAACCATGCTCATTCAACTTGCTGCCAAAAGATGAACTTGTGTTGATTATTGAGCTTATTTTCTTGTACATATCATCAAGCAAAAACAGTGCATCATGTAACCTCTTAGGCGGATTTACCATAATAATACGAGTATTTTTGTCTATATATGTATCTTTGTCAGGAGGATAGAGTTCCAGTGACTTTGAGCCTGCCATTCCGCTAAACTCCACCGTAATTTCCGAGCCCTGAGGTATGTATACGTCAGGATCTGTTATAATAAATTTCACATATACTTCATCTTTTACAGGTTTGATTTTAACGACATGGCCAACCTGTACTCCCATCATTCTGACAGGAGAACCTACTATAAGACCGTCAACATCAGGTAAAAATACTTGATAATCATTTTCATCATTTTTAGATTTATAAATAGATCCGATTGAACAAAATGCCACAATTACGAGCAAAATAATTAACCATATTAAAAGCTCAGCTCTGTGAGTAACATATAAAGCTTTTTCTCTGTTTTTTTTATACATGATTATCCGCTCGTAAATATTATTAACTATATTAACATAAATCAAGAAATTTTACTGAGTGTAAAGTTTATGATAAAATTAGCTTAAAATTAAAAATAGAAAAAGGAGTTTATTATGGAAAATTTAGCAGATATTGGAGTATTTGGCGGTTCGGGGTTCTACAAATTTTTAGATGATATTAAAGAAGTTCCGATGGACACACCCTACGGGATGCCTTCGGACAGTTTATTCATAGGCAAAATTGGACAACATAAAGTAGCTTTTATGCCTCGTCATAACAGAAATCATAATATATTACCACATTTGATTAATTATCGTGCAAATGTATGGGCAATGAAAAATGCCGGTTGTAAAAGGGTTATTTCACCTTGTGCAGCAGGAAGTTTACAAAAACATGTCGAACCTGGACATTTTGTAATTTGCGACCAATTTGTTGATTGGACAGACGGAAGAAAATCAACCTTCTTTGAAGGTCCTATTGTAACTCATCCTTCCGCAGCAGAAACATATTGTCCGGAAATGAGAAAATTGGCAATCGAAACTGCCAAAAAGCTTGGAATAACTGTACACGAAACAGGTACTGTTGTTGTAATTAACGGTCCAAGATTTTCAACAAAAGCTGAATCTAAATTCTTTACAAATCAGGGATGGGAAGTTATTAACATGACAGCTTTCCCTGAAGCATATCTTGTGAAAGAGATGGATATGTGTCCTCTGAATATTTCTCTGATCACTGACTATGATGCCGGACTTGTAGGTGATGTGCCTCCAGTTTCACACCATGAAGTTATTAAAGTATTCGATAACAATGTTGCTAATCTTAAAAAATTACTGTTTACGATGATTGAAAAACTTCCTTTAGAAAATAATAATTGTGAATGCGCTAACACCCGCAAAAATTCACAATTGTAGGAGATAAGTAAATGCTGTCCAGACTTGTTAATCAAATATTTTATTTTTATTACATTCTGCTGATAATCAGAATTTTCTTAACCTGGATTCCAAATATAGATTGGGATAACCAGCCTTATCGTGGTATAAGTACGATAACAGACCCTTTTCTCAATATTTTCAGGAATATAATTCCACCTATTGGCGGGGTGCTTGATATTTCTCCCATTTTGGCATTTATTGTGCTTCAAATTCTTCAGGGAATTATTGTCGGTCAATTGTTTAGGCTTGGTTTATGATAAAGAAAATCCTTTTTATAAATTTTGGCGGAATCGGGGATGAGATTTTGTTCTTACCCTCAATTTTATCTGTAAAAAAACAGTTCCCGGAAGCGGAAATAACCCTTGCACTTGAAGAAAGAAGCAAGGGAATTATTACACTTACAAAAGCTATTGATAAAACACTATTTGCCAATATTAATAAAGGACATAAACTTATAGAATTATTCAGATTGCTCTTTAAAATATGGTTTGGCAATTATGATATGGTCATATCTTCAGGCTCAAATAAATGTATATCAATTTTTTTGTTTTTAACTTTTATTAAAAAACGTTATGGCTACGATACCGGAATTTTAAGCAAATTTCTGCTAACTAAAGCAGTAAAACTTAATAAAAATCAGTACGCCGTTAATATGTACCACGATTTGGTTTCGCCTGTAACGGATATCAAAACTCCATTGCCTGCACTGGATATAGAACCTCAGCAAAAAAATAAGAACACAATTTTAATCCATCCCGGTGTAAGCAAAATGAGTATTGAAAAAGGAATGATAAAAACAATTCCACCTAATGAATGGGCAAAAGTTATTGAAGCCCTGTATGAAAGCGGGAAATACAGAGTTCTGCTGACAGGCGGGCCGGATGATAAAGAATGTATAGAAACCATAGTTAAACTGGTTCCACCGGAAAAATTTGAAAATTTATATGGTACAACAAAGAACTTAAAAGAGCTTGCGGAATTAATTTCTTCTGCTGAAAAATTTTTATGCTCTGATTCTGCGCCATTGCACATTGCAACAGCTTTGGGAGTTAAAACTTATGTCATATTCGGTTCTACCGATGACAAAAAACTAATTCCGCAAAATGGGCAAGTTATTCCTATAAAAGCGGATTGTGATTGTCCTCTAAGGCCTTGTTTGTGGGAAAAACGCCAAACAACATGCGAAGAATTAAGCTGCCTGAATATTCCTGCAGAAAAAATTGTACAGGAAATCTTGAGCTAAAAGTTTACAAATCTTAATAAATTCCTTGTAAAATATACATTTCAGGCATGGTGGCATGCCCGATGTATTTTCATTAAATACTTCTGCTTAATCAGTGCTGAAATTTATTCAATTCAACAACAGTCAGCAAGGCCACAATTCAATATATACCGCAATTACAGCCATTATAAACTGATCACGTTTAAAAATGAAATATTAATACTATCTGCTTAAAAACACCTTTAAAATTAGCTATATAACATGGGAAGATTCATAAATTTTTACAAAATTTGACTAATTCTGCATAAAAAAGCTTTGCATTAATTTTAAAAACCGTATATAATAGTACCTGTAATAAGAAAGGAGATTTATTATGAACAGAGAAGAATTAATTTCTGAAATTTCAAAAAAAGCAAAAGTATCTAAAAAAGATGCTTCATTAGTTTTATCAGCAACTCTTGAATCAATTCAAAAGACTGTTAAAAAAGGACAAAAAGTTACTTTAGTTGGTTTTGGTACTTTCTCATCAAAACACAGAGCTGCTAGAAATGGCCGTAACCCACAAACTGGTAAAGCTATTAAGATTGCTGCTAAGAATGTTCCTTCATTCTCAGCTGGTAAAGCATTCAAATCAATGCTTGCTAAGTAAGATTTAATCTTATTTTAAAAGCCGATGACTTAATTGCCATCGGCTTTTTTATTTAAAAACAAACGAATGCTTGAAATATGAATATGTTTATGTGAAAATCGTCTAAGGCGGGTTATTTCCCAAGTAGTGCTTCACTAAGAAAGCATTTGAAATAATTTGACCGTACAATTTAATAACTAAGACTTATGGCAAGGTAGCTCAGTTGGTGAGAGCGCGCGGCTCATACCCGCGAGGTCGAGAGTTCGAATCTCTCCCTTGCTATTTTTTGTGCCTCACGGGTGATTGTATTTTAAGCGTACTGTCACCCTGAACTCGTTTCAGGGTCTATCCCACAATCACCGTATACTGCCACTCTGGTAAGATTCCGAAACAAGTTCGGAATGACAAAATGAGGTCGGAAGTCGGTTGACTGAAACTACTCCAAAAGTGACTTTTTCCTGACTATTTTTCACTCAATTAATTTCCACCAATCGCTAAAAAAAACTATTATATTTAAACAACCATTCTAAAAAGTCACTTTTGAAAAAGTTTGTGTAAACCTATTTTGTAACAGACATTATGAGAAAGTTTTGTTGGGCAAGTATGCTCAATCTACAGGCTATAAATTATTATCATATTTGTTCGGTTTTATATAATCAAGGCTTATTAATTGATAAGATTGAGTTTTATCATTAACTGCGGTTGAATCTGTACAAATAAATTTAGAGTTACGTGGAAAAACATAGTGACTATCATATGATATATGAGCCCCTTGCGGAACATTAATTTTATAAATAATCCCTTTCTTCAATTTTGAAAAAGCATAAATTTGGGCTGTATCTTCTTTAGAATCAGCAAATATATATCCTGGCAAACGAATAGTGTCCCCTTTTTTCAGATTTAAACTCTCTTTAAAATAATAATAAGTCGGTAAATTTTCTTTCGGGCAGCCAACACCACGCCACAGAACCATTTGTTGCTCGGTTGGTTTTAAACAACAAAAATCTATATCCGTTTCACGAATCATTTTGGGCATATCAAATTCTACATGATTTAACCCGAGGAGAAATGAGTTAACATTGTTCAAACCACAATGATGACGAACATGTGCCCTATAATTCATAACCCCTGATTGAATTAAATTTTGCCTTTGTCTTTGCCAATATAAATCACAAAAAAATTTAGTTTTCGGTAAATTTACTTTCATATTCAGTATAAAAACTAAGAAAGAAAATTTTTGCTATTTATTTTTTATTATCAAATTTGCTGTTCTTTCTTTTCAAACCGACTGTTCTTTTATACTTTAATCTAAATATATTTATTTAAATAACTTTACTTAATATTTGAATATGTCCAGGCATCGAAGGTTGGTGTTTCGGAAACATTAAGTTCTTTTTTCTTTTCACCAGCCTGGCAGTCATCATGAGCAATCGGATTATATAATCTGTTATAATACTCAATTACCATTCGATCTGAGTTAAAGTAGGCTTCGGAAGTTCTGATAGCCTGTCTCATAAGTCTTGCCCATTCCGGTTTATTATTATAATAAGTAGGTATAATCTGATTTTCAATGATATCCATTACACATTCGTGGTCTTTCCAATGTCTTTCTTCCCAAGGCATATCATCATCAAGGCCTTCATATTCAACAGTGTAACCGTTTATACCGTTAAATGTACCTTCAACAGTCCAACCGTCAAATATTGATAAGTGTAATGTACCATTCATATTAGCCGACATTCCTGAAGTTCCAGAAGCTTCAAATGGTCTGAGAGGCGTATTTAACCATATATCCGAACCTCTCTTCAGCATACCTGATAACTGAAGCTCATATCCCGGAAGCACAACCACATTCTTTAAAGAATGTGAACGATGTAAGAGTTTGTTGAACATTTCCTTACCCATTACGTCGTCCGGATGGAATTTACCGGCAAATATAATTTGCACTTTATCAGCCTCAAGCAGTTTACCGATTCTGTCTTTATCCATCAAAATAAGCCATGCACGTTTGTAATCAGCAAACCTTCTTGCCCATGTAATTGTTAAAACGTCAGGATTAAATCTTTTACCTGCGACATTAGCTATATATTTGAATAGTTCAGCTTTCATTTCACGCTTAACTTCCAACAATTTTTCCGGATTGTTTTGATTAAGTGCAATTCTCTTATCCTGCCAATATTGAAGATTTACAGCATTTGTAATAGCTCTTATTGGGCATCTGTCTTCAACCCATTCCCACATTTTGTTAGCAACAAGGCCGTGGAGCTGTGATACTGCATTTGCAATTCTTGACATTTTTAGTGCAGCAACTGTTAACGAGAAGTTTTCTCCGCCGAGCTGAATTGCTGTTTCACGAGAAGCGCCTGAGAAAAATCCGCCTTCAAGAAGTGTATCAACCCAGTGAACTTCATTACCTGCTGCGACAGGTGTATGTGTCGTGAATACGGTTTTCTTTCTTACTTCTTGTAAATCGCCGTTATATTGTCTTAAAAGTTCAAATGCCGCAGGAAGTGCGTGACCTTCGTTCATGTGAACAACGTCAAATTTGAATCCTGCTTCCTGCAATACTCTTATACCGGCGATACCTAAAATAGTTTCTTGAGCTATTCTTATTCTTTCATTTCCGTCGTAAAGTCTGTGGGAAATGCTCTTTGCCCAATCACTGTTTCCGTCTATATCTGTTGTTAAAAGATAAACAGGACAAGTTCCGAATAATTCCGGATTAACCTTGTATGCTTTAACTTTTACATTTTCTCCGAAAGTGCCAACGTTAACTGTAATACCGGTGTCTTCAAGATAATCGTAATATTTTCTTATGTAAGCTACTTCTACGTTGCCTGAATGGTCAATTCGCTGGTCATAATAACCATACGACCACAACATTGTTACACCGACCATAGGCATCTGTAAATAACCTGCAGAAAGCATGTGTGAACCGGCAAGGAAGCCTAAGCCACCTGAATATGTGCTTAAAGACTGATCCATTGCAATTTCCATTGAAAAATAAGCTACGTTTGGTAATGTCATAATTCTTTAACCCTTATACTGTGTACTACTAAAGAGCTATAAAACTCCTACTTTTATAACAGTAATATACCATATATTTTACATTTTTGGTATAGGTTATCAGTCAAACAGATTAGCACCAATTTTGCGATTCAATAAAATCAAGCATTTCCAGGATATTACATATTGTAACAAAATAATACTTTTGGATTAATTACATTTAATTACTGTTTAATCTTTAAAGGGAATTGTAATTATATATTTGTCTCCTTTTTTTTCTTTGGTCATTTTGTCTGTTATGAGTTTTTCATCAAGATAATAAGACTGAGAAAAATTAAGTATTTCTTCTCCGTGGTGGGTTTGTTTATCGAGTTCTCCGTTTATTGATATTACATTATCTTTAATTTTAACATTCACACCGTTTTCGTTGCCTTCCAAAGGTTTTAAATCAACAATTATCCTATATTCTTCGCTTTCCTTTACAAGATTAACCAGCATTGGACGAGTTGTTGGCAGAAACGGATTCTTTTCAAGTTCAAGTTCAAATTGTTCAAAATTTTTTTCTTTTTGTTTGATAATTTTTTCAATTTGACGTGCATTATAAACAGGATCCAGCATTTGATGTAATGCAATTGAAATTGCAATATAGAATGCTCCAAAAAGCATAACAAATCCAAGTATAATTATTCCCAATATTTTCAACCATTTTTTATTAGTATTTTCTTCCATATTTAGAACTCCTTTCCATCTTTAATTATTAAACAAAATTATAAAATGAAATTCAATAAACAACAGAGTTAATACATGTGTAGTATCTAATTGATATTTAGTAAATATCATACGTTTACAATATTTAACAAATATCTTGAAAATGTGCGAAAAAAATGTATAATGATAGGGCAGTGGCAAGGATAGGGGTTATTTAATGGATTGTAAAACTGTTTCACTTTTCAGCAATATCAGACAGCAAGCTATAAGACAGCGTTACAATGAAATTTATGCGCATGAGCTTGCTCATAAGAATTCGGCAGGTTCTCTTGCCGGGCCTATTGTTATTGAGAAGGATTCAAACGGTATACCTGTAGGCGGTCATGTTTCAATCCAAATGCCGGTTATAGATAAAGCTCACCCTGAGAAAACCATAAAACATGCTGATACCGTGATAAAATCAGCGCTTGCACCGTCTGATCCGTCAGCACAGGACTATAAAGTCGCTTCTGAGGCAAAGGCAATAAAATCAAAGGCTGAACAAATACAAAAACAGAATAGGCTGGACTATTATGCATAATATATTGATTTTAATATACGAAATATTCGGACTCAAACCATGCTTTATTCCTGTAAAGTATTAGTTTAGTTAAAATAAAGGTGTTTTATTTGCCTCGCATAAAAAACTTAGCCAGGTCTTTATGTTCAATGAAATGTGCTATTGGTCTGCCATGCGGGCACGTTTCCGGATTTTTGCATGTGCGCCAATTGCGTATTATTTCTTCCATCTGGTATAAGTTAAGATAGGTGTTCGCTTTTACGGCAGCTTTGCAGGAAGTAGTTATCAAAATCTTTTCTTCAATATTATCAATATCGCCGGAAATGTTTTCCAATATATCTGCAAGGATATCCTTAGGAGGTATTTTTGAAAGTATTTGCGGAATTTTTCGGAAAATAATTTCTGTATCTGAAATAAAATCAATTTCATATCCGAATTTTGCTAATTTATCTTTATTTGTTTCAAGTAAATTTTTATCAGATACAGAAACAGGAATTATATCAGATATAAACAAAAGCTGGCAATCGATGTTTTTGTTTTCTTTCAGCTTTTCATAGATATAACGTTCTTCAGCTATATGCTGGTCTACAATTTCCAATCCGTTCTCTTTTTCAATCAAAATATATGTTTTTTTGTATTGTCCGATAATAACATCTTCATTAATATAATCAGGTTCTTCTACAAGTTTTGATTGAATCGGTGATGGCGTGCTTTTGTTTATTTCTTTAAAGTTTTTTTGATTCGGATGTTTATTAATCAGCGGAACAACACTTTTGCTTGCCCAACCAACGGTTGTATCATTTATGTTAGTTTGTTCCTGCCTGGTAAAATATTCCGGAATACCTGAATCTGCCGGAACATATATTTCATCTTCTGTTGTCTTGGTTTGGGTATTTTCAGGCATTTTATTATAGATATTTTCATTTTTAATCTTTGCCTGTAAAGTATCATTTATCGATGAAAATATAAAGTTAAAGATTTGATTTGGATTTTTGTACCTTACTTCTCTTTTTGCCGGGTGAACATTTACATCAACATCTTCTGCTGGAATTTCAAGATTCAGAATAATGAACGGATATCTTGTCCCAATTAGGTTTTTGTATCCCATATCCACTGCCTTTTGAAAAACCGGACATTTTACAGGTCTGGAATTGACATAAATATAATAATCTTTCTTACTCGCTCTTGTTAAATCAGGAGAACTTATATAACCGGAAATTTTCAATCCGGATAGTTTATCTGTCTTCATTACAGGTTTTAAGTATGAAACGAGGTCTTTTGAGAATAGTTCTTCAACCGTCATTAACTGATTCCCCGAACGGGAAGTTTTAATAGTTGTTTTTCCGTTAAATTTCAATTCAAAAGAGATATCGTCATGTATTAAAGCGGCTGATTGTATATATTCACTAATGTATCCGAATTCTGTTTTGGGACTTTTAAGGAATTTCAGTCTTGCGGGAGTATTACAAAACAAATCCCGTATTTCCATTATTGTACCTATTGCGCATCCTGTCCGGACTTGTTTTACTTCGGAATTTGAACATTCTACTTTTGTTCCGTAGTCGAAATCAGCAGTTCTTGTAGTACATACAAGTTTTGAGATAGAAATAATACTTGCTAAAGCTTCTCCTCTGAAGCCCATGGTTTTTATATTATACAAATCTTCTTCTGACTGGAGTTTGCTGGTGGCATGTTTGGAAAACGCAAGAAGAATATCATCAGGATGGATTCCGCATCCGTTATCAGCAACTCTGATATCTCTGCATTCATTTGCGATTTCAATACTTATTTTGGTTGCTCCGGCATCAATGGAATTTTCTACCAGTTCTTTTACAACCGAATACGGACGTTCAATTACTTCTCCTGCCGCTATTTGGTTAATTACATTTTTTGATAGCTGAATTATTCTTCCCATAAAAATATTATATTATAAATTTGTTCGAGCGGATTGTTTTGATAAAAAATATAATTTTCATCCAACAGGATGATGTTTTGCCAAAAGTTTTTAAGATTTGAAAAATTATGCCGATAAAAATATTGACATTCAAATAATTATCATTAAAAAAGCCATGAAAACAACAAGAAAGGTCTGATTATAATGGCAGAAATTGTAAACTTTTTAACACGTGTATTAACAGCACAGCCGTCATTTCAAGCAAAACAAATTACAAAAACAAACACGAGGAGTTCTTCTTCAAATCCGTTTGCAAAAAATAATCCCTTTGTAAATGCAAACGTAAATAATCCTTTTGCTACATACGGACAAAACCGGCCGGTGGTCGGAGGATATTTTGCCGGTTATTATAATAACCAGCCGAATATTGTCGGAAGACGTTTATTCATTGAAGCGTAGACTCAAAAATATACAACTGGAAACCAAAGCCCGAATTGTTGTCGGGCTTATTTTTTGAGAAATTTTAGTTCAAACCCAAGCAAAATAGCAAAAAATATTTTTACCTGTTTTATAATAATAAAATATTAACGGGATACATACAAATGAAAATTGGTATAATACAATCTGATTATAGCTTTAGTAAAAATAGTAATAATGTTTCTAAAAAAACATCTTTTCGTGCGGTTTATACACAACCCTATTCAGAAACATTGAAAGTAATACGATACAACATTGACCAAAATGGTATGGACAAGCTATCCGGCATGACTCATCGTCTGGAGTGGAGCAAAAAATGGGATATGAATGTATACGGTTATATGGGCAAATTTCATTTTGAAGCATGGTCAAAAGAAAAACGAAATGAATTGGTGCTTGACGTTCTAAATATAAATCCAATACAAAAACAACTTAATAAGATTGACAAAGAATTTGAAATTAACGCAATAATGTATAACCACACAGATAACGTTGACCGCCCTTTTGCCAATGAGAAATCTTTTAAAATTGTATTTAAAGATAGTGATTATGCAAAACAAGCGTATGATACATTGTGTCGGAATTATCAGGTGTTTGATGAAACACGATGGTTAAAAACCAGAAAAAGTAATTTTGAACGCATACGCATGGCAGAAGAAAACTTTAAAATATTAGAGAAAGCAGAAATAACAGCTTTACAGTTTAACTAATATCCTGCAGATTCGCCGATTGTATCTACGGCTTCAACTCTTATATCAGTAATTAATTCAGAGTATGATATAACAACAATTGTCGGAATGTGTCTTTCAAGAAGCTGATAAAGCGGTAATCTTATTCTTGGTGAGCAAAGTATAACCGGCTGTAAACCAATACTTTGGTGAGCTCTCATTAGTGTCATTGCGGTAGATTCAATCAAATCCTGCACTTGCATAGGATTAAGAAGAAACATCGTACCGAGTTCGGTTCTCTGACAGCTATCATCAAGAGTTTTCTCCCATTCCGGTGATAATGTCAGTGCATATAATACTTTATCTTTGTTTACGTTACTTAAACATATCTGCCTGCCCAACGCCGCACGCAATCTTTCTGATAAAATATCAGGTTCTTTTGAAAATCTTGCGTAATCACAAAGGCGTTCAAATACAAATATAATATCTTTGATTGAAACTTTTTCTCTTATAAGATTAACAAATATTTTTCTTAAATCAGAGGTCGAAATAATAGCAGGAACAAGGTCGTTAACTAAAGTCGGATCTTGAGAACGTACGAGCTCCATAAGCTTTAGCACGTCTGTTTTAGTCATGACTTCATCAACGTGTTTTCTTACACATTCCTGAAGGTGAGTAACAAGAACGTCTGTTGCATCAACAGCCGTAACATTTTTGGCGGATTTTGCATCGTCCTCTGAAATCCAGTATGCCTGAGTTTGATAAGTCGGGTCAACACCGACAATTGCATCTTCAGGGATGTTTTTCTTAACCGAATCCCATTGGTCTGCTATTACCATATATTTACCCGGATAAACAAATCCTGAGGCAACTACGTTGTTACGAATAGATATAACATATTCATTTGCTTCGAGTGCTGAGGAGTCCATAATACGTATATTAGGCAGAATATAACCAAGTTCGTCCGTAACTCTCTGACGTAAAGCAGCAATTTTTGCCAGTAATTGACCTTCTTGTTCAGGGTCTGCAATAACAAGCAAACCTGCGCCAACCTGTAGGCTTAATACATCAACACCGAGTCTTTCATACATTTTGTTCGGGTTAACCAAATCCTGCATATTTTGGCGAACACTTTCCAACTGTCCCAACTGTGATTGAACATCGGCGTTAACAAGTACGGAAAATCCGGCTATAGCAAGAACTATTGTAAATATTAAAAACGGTAAAAACGGTAAACCTGTTATAGGTGATGTTACGGTAATCAAGCCCAAGAATAATGCCGCAAAAAACAATGAATATGGTTTTGCCATAATCTGTGCTGTTAAATCACCGCCCAACGATGCATTGCCGGCAGAAGCACGTGTCATGACTATACCTGCAGCGACTGACATCAAAAGCGAAGGAAGCTGTGCGGCAAGACCGTCACCGATCGTAAGGACTGTATATTTACTAACTGCATCTGCAATTGGCATTTGGTTAACCAAACAGCCCATACATAACCCACCGATAATATTTATAAGCGTAATAATAATACCTGCGATAGTATCACCTTTTACGAACTTCATAGAACCATCCATAGAACCGAATAAATTTGATTCTCTTTGTAAATCTTCTCTCTTTTTAACAGCTTCTTCCGGCGATATCAAACCGGCATTAAAGTCGGCATCAATTGTCATTTGTTTACCAGGCATAGCATCTAATGCAAAACGGGCTGCAACTTCTGCAATACGTTCAGCACCTTTTGTGATAACCATGAATTGTACGACAGTAATAATTAAGAAAATTACACAACCTACAATCGGACTTCCGCCTGTTACGAAGTGCCCAAAAGCGTCAATTACCTGGCCTGCATCACCTTTTGCAAGGATAAGACGAGTTGATGCAATAGACAAACAAAGTCGAAACATTGTACCGATAAGAATTATAGAAGGAAATGCAGCCAATTCCAGAGGCTTTTGGACATATAATGAAATCATGAGCAGGATAATACCAAGAGTTATATTAAGCGAAATAGAAAAGTTTATAACCCAATTAGGCATCTCAATGATAAGAATTAAAATAAGTGTCATTACAAAGAGAGCCAAAAATATTTCAGATATTGGTTTGTTATTACCTCCTTCTGCTGCCATTACATTCCTTCCAAAGCTTTTTTAATGATTTCCAATTGAGTGTCAATAGAAGCATCTACAATACCATTGTTCGTTTGGAAAATACAACCACCATCTTCCATGGTGGGATCCGCAACAATGTTAATTTTTGCATCGACACCATACTGATAAGTGATGTTTGGTATGGTATCTTTTATAAACTGCACTGACTGAGGTTTAACACGGATAGTTACCTTTGGTTCCGATTTTGAAACTGTCTTAAGAACATCAATAATGGTGTTAATTATTATCTGCGGGTCGGATTCAAGTTCTTTTTTGATAATTTTTCTTGCGATATTAACGCTTATTTCCATAATGTCAGGTGCAATATATTCAAATACATCTTTTCTGGCAGACATAAATTTTGACAATTCTTCTCTAAACATCGCCATATCTTCACCTGATTTCTCCAAACCGCTTCTGTATCCTTCTTCAAATGCAGATTTTTTAATATTTTCAGATTCTTCCTGTGCACGAGAAACGAGGTTTCGGTCATCTATTCTTCTGTATCCTCGTCTTCTTGAGCCTCGACGTCTTTCTTGACGTTGTTCAAAGTCTATATTTTCAATGTCAAAAAGGTCAATTTCGGGTTCTTCTTTATGCTCAGATTGATTTTCAGCAACATCAGTTTCTGAAATGCCGTCATTGTTTTCTGAAATTTCCGATGCTTCGTCTTGTTCCAAATATTCTTTTTTTAGTTTTTGATATTTCTTTTTAATTATCATAGCTACATTATAGACTTTCTTCTATATATTCTGTAACCACTCCGGCGACTCTAAGAGGCAATTCACTAAATTCGCCGTCATAAGCTTTTGACAAAAATCTTTTTACCAGAGGTCGTTCATTTTTTATAATTTTTTCAATTTTTTCTCTGGAGTTATTCTTATATATATAAAGAATTGCATTTAAGAGGTTCTCCGGAGTTAATTTTCGTTTTGTAGGCAAAAATTCTTTTATTTCTTTCAGACAATCTGTCACTAAATCTCCGTCTATTTTTGATTCTAAATCCGCCATATTCATGTATTGTGAAATTAAAAGAGAATCGTTGGAATCGAATTTGTTCAAAATGGTAGTAACTTTATCTTGAGAAAGAATTTTGAGCAGTAAAGCCAATGACATTAATTTCAAATCTTTATTAGTCATGCCCTGCTGCGGGTTAGAAGTTCTGTTAACGGCATTTTGCGCATGTTTTTTAGCCTCACGTTCCTCTTCTCTCTTTTTATGTCTCTCTTCGGCGAGTCGTGAAGATTCTTCAGCCATCGCCTGTTGTTCCTGCATTTGCTTGGCTTGTTCGGCTTGTGCCTGCTGAGCCATTGCATCTATGTTGGACTGGCTTTCTGCTCGATTTTTGGTATCTTCATCAATAACACCTTTTTGCTCAAGCTCCTCAATACTTTGTTTGTAAACCTTTACAACATGGTGTTCAACAGCTTGAAGTAATTGATCCTGTGGGATTTGTTTAATTAATCCCTGTTTCGCAACCTCAAATATAGTAAATGCTATTTTTTCCATTATACTATCCCAGTATTGCGGGAGTATTCCGGAATGAACGAGGTCTATTGATTTATGAAAAGACCATTCCGCTATAATTTGAGTAATGAAAACAGCCTGATCAGCATTTAAATTAAGCGAAGTATCCTTGGAGAGTGCTTCACCAGCAATCATAGTAAAGTTGCCAAGTGTTTTTACAATGTATTCTTTTTCAAAATCTTTTAAATCTGCAGGAACAAGCTGCTGAGCCTGCTCAGCCATATTTTCCGCAAATGCTTTATAATCGAATCCTTCTATTGGCATTTTAATATCCGTTCCCCATCTTAATTAAATTCTCCAAGTACTCCTGTACCTCGGTATTCTTACCCTTGCTCTATCCAGCTCCTTATTTTTTCGCCGGCTTCTGATTCATCCGCATTATCGAATTCCTTTTTGAGCTCTCTAAGGGCTTCTCTTATATCTGCACCGGATGCATGAACTGAAGGACGATTCTGTTGTTCAAGCAATCCTTGCTGAAGCTGTGATTGCTTTTGAAGTAAATCGGCAGCATTCATGCTTAAATTCTTTAATTGTTTTTCCTGTGCTTCATTTTGTTCTTTCAATCTCAGCATTTCTTCTTCCTGAGCATTCTTTGCCGCATTAATTTTTTGGCTCAATGCTTTGTGACCGAATATCAATCCGAATAATAACAGTACAATTGCGAGCCACCATGGGTTGCCGTGTTCTGCTTTAATCGGTGCTTTAACGTTTTTATCACCTGCCATAAACGGATCAACAGATTCCGCAAAGGCTATTGTAACATTATCCGGCGATGCTTTCGGGCTTGCTGCATGCGCAATTAATTCTTTTAATTCTTCAAGAGTAAGTTCAACAGGCAGAGCGTCTTTTTCCAAAGTTACCGCAATAGAAATCTCTTCCAATGTTCCTGGTGATAGGAATTCGCTCGTTTGAACTTTTGCAACACCGTATTGAGTTTCTCTTGCCGTTCTTGAGTAACTTCTGTTTTGTGAAGAATCAGAGCTTCCTGACGGCAATCCGTTTGGCAGGTATACACTGACTGCATTTGTATTTCTGTTAACATCCTGAGTCTGGTCGCCCAAACCTTCAGAAAAAGTTTGTTCATTCAGTGCAATTTTCGTACTCGGATCATAAGATATTGTATGTTTTTCGACCGGTGCTTGTTTCAAGAAGGTCGAAACCGTAGCTACATATTTTCCGGCACCGATTAAACGATTTAATTGTGCCTGAACCTTCTCCTGCATATATTTGTCGTTTTCCTGTAAACGCTGAAGCATTTCGGATTGGGCATCGACCATGCTGTTATAAACATGTCCGTTTGTATCGGTTATGGAAATATTTTGAGCAGTTAATCCTGAAACACTACCCAATAAAAGGTTTGAAACAGCTTTAATAGTACCCATATTCAATGTTTGACCAACAGCAACGGTTAATTGGACTGTAGCTGTAACCGGTTTTTGCATTGAAGAAAACATTGTCTGCTCCGGAATTGAAATGAATACAGAAGCACTTTCGATTCCGTCAATTCTTTTTATAAGTCTTGCAAGCTCTCCGTTCATAGCTCTTACAAGACGAATCCTTTTATCTTCTTTTGTTGATGTAAAATCACCTTTGTCAAAAACTTCAAGCCCGACATTTTGGTCATACAACCCGCTCTCAACTATTACCATAATAGCTTGGTCACGCTGAGAAGTTGTACATTTTTTTACGCCTGTTGTACAGTCACCTTTTTTGAGTTTTAGTACAGATTTTGTTCCATCTACGGTTCTGGCAGCCACAATACCATGTTTTGCCAGTAAAGATTGTATTTCTAGCGCTTTACCCATATTATCTGTAGTAAGCAAGTCAACATCTTCTTTTAAGGGTTCATTAGATACATCAATTTCTGTCTTTTCACTTTTTGTTGAAGAAGCAATCGTTCCGCAGACAATAAAAACAACCAGCAAGACGATTATACCGCCTGCGATTGTGGCAACTAAAGCTTTATTTTCCAGTAATTTTTGAAAATCCATGTATCCTACCCTATATTATTATACACATATTAAGCAATTATGAGAAGTCTAAATCTGTAATTGCATAATTTTATCATACGCTTGGATGACTTTTCCGACTGCGGTTGTTGCAACAGTTACACTAAGTTCTGCTTTTGCCATAGCAGTCATAACATCGTGAATATCGACATTTTCATTACCCATCATAGCGTCTTTCAAAAGGTTGTCAGGCGCATTCATTTCTGTATTTAGGTTCTCTACAAGACCTGACATTACACTTGAAAAATCAGCCGTATCCGGTCCTTCAATTCTGCCCATTCTTGCACTCGGCAAGTCATAACCCCAGGAATCTATCTTAGAATGTTGTATTCTTGCCTCTAAATCGTATCTTGGAATGAATCCGTTAAACATAATTACCACCTCTTTAGTTTTTATATTTATCGGATAATTTTTTGTATTTTTTAATATTTAAAAAAAAAATCATCCGTTTGTACTATCGTTTTTAAGGTTATTTAAAGAAAAGTCAAATTTTGACGTATTAATAAACATATTGTGAGGTTAATCATGAATCTGCATGAAGAATGTTTATTAAAGTATCTTTTAAATCCGCTTGAATTGCATATTTCAACGGAAATATTGAAAAACAATAACGAGTTGATTACAAAAACTTTAAAGAAAAGCGGACTTCTTGCAAATGTTCCCAAGGTGGGATATAGTACAAATAGATATTAAAATACCGGAGCTTTGTTGTGAAGAAGATATTGAATACTAAATGGTTTACGCTTTGTACATATTTTTTGTTACTGGCAGCAATATTACTCATAGGTTTTGTTTTTTTACAAAATAATAAAACTTTGAATAATGTTATAACTTCATTTTTTGAAGTGGCGGAAAACAGGAGCTTTGATTACAGGCAATCAATAAAGATACTTCATAAACAACCATTACCTAACAAGGATATTGTGGTATTAACAATCGATGATGCCAGCCTTGAAATTTTGTGGGATAAATATGGCGAATGGCCGATACCAAGAAGTGTTTATGCCGATATGGTAAACTACATTGAGAATGATAAACCTCAGGCTATAATTTTTGATTTACTTTTTGTAAAACCATTGCGCACAGAGGAAATTTCGGATAAGAGTCTTACAAATACCCTAAATAGTTTTGACAACATATATGTGGGAATAAATTTTGACACTGTGCAAGCTGATGTCAGATTTCCTGCCGATTTGCCGGAACGAATAAGTGCAAAACTGGAAAATTCTTCTAAAGTGGATATAAAGAAAAAATATACTTTCGCAAATTGCAGAACAATTTTACCGGAACTTATGAACGGAAAGGTTCATATCGGTATGACTAATGTATTAAGAAGCGATGACGGAATTATCAGAAAAGTAGCTCCGCTAGTTGTATACAAAGATAACTATTATCCATTTCTTGCTTTTAAAGCCGGGAGTGATTATATTACAACGGAAGATATTCGCTCATACAAAATTGATTCGGATAATAACTTAAAAATAAATGATGTAAGCATACCGCTGAATAAATATGGTGAAGCAATTTTGAATTGGTATGGAGTAAGCGGAACTCATACGTCATACCCAATGTACAAATTATTGCGTGATATGAAAAACCCTTCCGACATGAATCGTATGAATTTTAAAGATAAAATTATTATTGTGGGGACAACCGCAATGGCGCTTCACGATACAAAGAGCGTACCGATTCAAGACAGTATTTATCCTGGCGTAGAAGTACATGCAACATTCTTTAATAATATGTTGGATAATAATTTTATTAAGCAAACTGACAATTTATTCAATATAATATTAATGATAGGCTTAGTTTTGTTTGTCGCCCTTATTGTAATGTATTCGAGTTCAACAATTTTTGCAGTACTTTCAACCTTGCTTTTCGCTTTGGCATATCTTTTCATATCGTACTACGTTATGGATATGTTTAATCTTTGGATTCCTGTCGTTTTGCCGGTTGTAGTTATCACTGCATCATTTGCATTTACATTTATTGCGAAATATCTTATTAAATCAAGAGATTTTGAATATCAATATAAGCTTGCAACAATTGATGGGTTGACCGAATTGTATAATCACAGATATTTTCAAGATACGCTTAGAAAACAAATCGATATATCAAAGCGTTACGAACAGCCATTTTCACTGATAATTACGGATATTGACTTTTTCAAACAATTTAATGACAAATACGGTCATCAAGCCGGAGACGCTGTCTTAAGGCAAGTTGCGCAAACACTTAAGAAAAATTCAAGAACAACGGATTTTGTTTGCAGGTACGGCGGAGAAGAAATGAGTATAATTCTTCCAAATACATCTGCAGAAGAAGCACTTTTTAATGCAAAAAGAATAAATAAAGCAATAGAAGAACAAGATTTTCAAGTTAATAACACTGAAACCAGTAAAGTTACTATAAGTATCGGTGTTTCAACATTCCCTGATGATGGTGAAACTCCTCAAGAATTGATTGAAGTTGCAGATAAAGGTTTGTATTTTGCAAAAGAACACGGACGAAATCAAGTAAAACAGCTTGGGACAGATAATCAAAACTAATTTGGCAATTTGAATGGCAGATAAGAATAAAACAGTTACAGTAATAGGAGCCGGATTAGCCGGTTCCGAAGCGGCACTTCAACTCTCCAAAAGAGGAATAAATGTAAAGCTTTACGAAATGCGCCCGAATAAAACGACAGGAGCTCATACCGGCGGTTATTGTGCCGAATTTGTATGCTCAAATAGTTTGGGCTCTTCTGATATAACCAATGCCAGCGGGCTTTTAAAACGGGAAATGGAGATTTTGGGTGGAGAACTGATTGCTATTGCAAAGGAATATTCTGTGCCTGCCGGGAATGCGCTTGCAATTTCAAGAAAAGATTTTTCAAAAGCCGTCACAAGGCGAATTGAACAAGATAAAAATATTGAACTTATACGCGAAGAAATTACTGAAATACCGGACGGTAACGTAATAATAGCAACAGGCCCGCTTACAAGCGATAAATTTGCGGAAAGTCTTAAAAATTTTACTGAGACCGAACATTTGCATTTTTTTGACGCAATTGCACCAATTGTGGAAATTGATTCAATAAATTTTGATAAGGCTTTCTGGGCATCAAGATATGACAAAGACGAACCTTCATATATAAATTGTCCTATGAATAAAAGCGAATATGAGAACTTTTATAATATTTTGATTAATTCGCCAAGAATTGAAAATCATGATGTTGATAAAAAAGAATTTTTTGAGTCATGTTTGCCTGTTGAGGTTCTTGCTTCCAGAGGAATTGATACCTTAAGATTCGGTCCGATGAAGCCTGTAGGACTCATCGATAAAAGAACCGGCACAGAAAATTATGCTGTTGTTCAGCTAAGGCAGGATAATTCTGCAAAAACAATGTTTAATCTTGTAGGATTTCAGACAAATCTTAAGTGGGGAGCTCAAAAAGAGCTTATACATTCTATTCCCGGTTTAGAAAATGCAAATATTGTACGTTACGGTGTAATGCACAGAAACACATTTATTAATGCTTCAGTTGTTTTGAAGCCATCTTTTGAAACAATTAAGAGAAAAGGATTATTTTTTGCGGGTCAAATAACCGGTACGGAAGGTTATACGGAATCGATTGCGGGCGGACTCCTTGCTGGAATAAATATGGCTCGCAGGCTTAACGAAGAAGAGTTGTTTACCCCTCCCAAAGAAACAATGTTAGGCGCATTAACTAATTACATTACGGATAAAGCACATTTGGCACATATAAGCAAACGGGATGGTTCATTAAGGTATTTACCGCCTCAGCCGATAAATTCTAACTGGGCAATAGTAGCTCCGATTGAGCTTTCTAAGAAAGACAGAAAAAATAAAAAACTTAAAACCGAACTGTTGGCTAAGCGTTCTTTAGAGGTTTTAACAGCATTTATTAATGATAATAGATTATAATTATTTACAAATAACCACTTTACATTGATTTTTTTTGATTATACAATGTACTTACTCACTATCCTCAGGTGATTGATTGGTTGTAAAGAAGTCATTAATCTTTCAATCAGTCGCAAGTGAAAGGAAATATAAAATGGCAAACATTAAGTCAGCAAAGAAAAGAGTTCTTGTTGCAGAAGCAAACAGACAAAGAAACGTAGCTTTCAAAACATCTATTAAAACTGCGATTAAAAAAGCTCTTGCATTGGCATCAGAATCTGATAAAAATGCTTTGAGTGCAGCAATATCGAATGTTTATAAATTATGTGACAAAGCTGTTTCAAAGGGTATTTTACATAAAAATACCGCGGCAAGAAAGAAATCAAGACTTGTTCTTGCTATAAAGAAAATGGAAAAATAATTTTCCAAACAATTATCAAAAGACGGGTGTTAAAGCCCGTCTTTTTGTGTTTGAAAAACTTGATATTTAGAATATAATACATTTATGGATAAAAAGGTCATTTCAACAAACAGAAAAGCTTTTCATGATTACCTTATTTTTGATAGATTTGATGCCGGAATAGTTTTAACAGGCACCGAAATAAAATCTGTCAGAAATGGTATGTTTAATCTGAAAGACAGTTTTGCAAAAATAGAAGACGGCGAAATATTCCTCTATAATATGCATATTTCACCATACGAGCATGGAAACAGATTTAATCATGAACCCGAACGTGTAAGGAAACTTCTTTTAAAAAAACAGGAAATTATGAAAATGCTGGGTAAGATTAAAAAAGAAAATTATACAATTGTTCCGTTGGAATTGTATTTATCTCATGGTTTTGCTAAAATAGAGATAGGTTTAGCAAAAGGTAAGAAACTGTACGATAAAAGAGAATCTATCACAAAGAAAACACAAGAGCGAAATATCGCAAGAATTGTTAAAAGATAAATTGACATTTAAGGAGTTAAAGGATGTATAATCGGGAGTCCATTTTAAAAAACCTGAATTCAGAAAATTATTATATAGACAAACATTCATTGGATTTGTTTTTGAATGACTGGAAAATTGATTCCATATATGAAGATGAAAATGGTTTGGAATTTTATGACGAATTGTCTTTAGATAAAATTAAAAAGGGAATTTCTCTTAAATCGCAGGGTTATGGCGATGAGCAGATTATTGCAAAATTAAATAAAATGGAAGCAAAGGTGGAAAAACCATCTGAACCGATACAGCCGATATTGGTTAAAGATTACTTAAATCCACCGACAATAGAGGAAGATGAACATATAGTTACCGATTTAACGCCTCATTCGGATAAGAATTTTACTCTTGATGTAAGTTCCCAAACTTTGCAAATGCTTGCTGAAGCTGTTGCAAAAAAAATAAGCGATGATATAACAAATTCCGATATGGCAAAAAGTCTTATCGAAGCAGGCGGGTATAAGCGTGATAATGAAATAATGGCAAAACAGATACAGGAGCTTTTGGAGCATAACAAAGAATTATCCCAAAGAATAGAACAATTGGAGAGTTTTTCCTCAAATAGTTTCTGGAAACGAATTTGGGGGCGAAGATAGATTACGCTGTTTTTATAGAAGAGCTCGATAAAAAGCTTCAGGGTTATTTTGAATCCTTTGGTGATAATATTTGCTGTAAAAGAGGATGCTCGGAGTGCTGTGAATGCGGGGACTATCCGCTTTCCGATTTGGAATTGGAATATTTGATGAAAGGTTTTATTGCGCTTGAATCTTCTGTAAAACTTCAAGTTCAGAATAATATTAAAAACATGGTAAAGGGCGGTGTATGCCCGTTTTTGGTTAACAAAGAATGTTCTGTATATAAATATCGCCCAATCATATGTAGAGTTCACGGACTTGCATATATATACAAAGATGAGGAAGTTAAACTGCCTTATTGTGTTGAGCATAATAAAAATTTTGCCAAAATATATGATGAAAGCGGTTTTGTAGGACAACCAATTTTGGCGAATCTTGATACTTCGCACATATTAGATGGATTGTATAAAGAAATTCGAAACATGTACGATTGGATTAAAACCAATGAATCCAGTAAGTAATTTTTAGAATTTTAGTTCGAAATGTAACAAATTGTAAAAATTTATCCAAAAACATTAAAGTTTTTCGAAAATGTGCCGTAATACATGATGCAAAGATAGTTACAGGAGTATTAATCATGTATATGTTACCTGGTATTTATAATTTTAACGACAGTAAAGAAATTATATTGAAATTCCTCAAGGATATGTATGAAAGTCTTATCTACAAATTCTACACTTTTGAAAGCGGTATGAATTTTTAGATTAAATTAATAAGGTATAACTCTCGAATTACGTACTTAAGCACTCTTATCAAGTGCTTTTTTTTTATCCTGTTTTTTGGTAATATATTAAAGGATTTGGGATTTAACATATCCGAATTTAACTCAACGGATTAATAATGAAGAGAACTTTATTTTATATAATATTATTTTTAATTTTTCTGTTTACTTTTATAAACCCGTCATTTGCAGACAATCTGCCTATAAAAGTAACCGGGATAAATTATGACACTTTTTCATCAGTTATAACAGTTGATACAGTTAACCCTAACAATATTCAGGAGCTTGAGCCTGTACAAAAATATGTCAGACTCACAAATCCGAATCGCATATATTTTGATATAAACAATGCGGTACTGGTTGGTGATAAACAAAAAATTGTGTTTGAAAAAAGCAATATTAAAGAAATTCGCCTGGCGCAATTTGAAACAAACCCATATATAGTCCGTACTGTAGTAACTTTTGAAGAAGATTTTGATACATCTAGGATTAAACTTATTAATTCGGGCGGGAGTATTATACTTATTGCTGAATCTCCCGTAATCACAAATGATTATTTTAATCTCATATATGATGAAACCGCTTGGAAACAGCCCTATTCGCACATTACTGCGAATTCACAGTTCGTACAAAAAATGAATGTTCCTGTTGAAACACCGCAAAATTCGTCAAGTGAGACATTGGCAGATATAGAAAAAGCGTTTGAAGGTTCTACACTACCAAATACTGACGGAAGGACCTACGATACCAATATTTCCGTGGATTTGTCTTCAAAACTTAAACTGAGAACGAAGTACTATATTAATCAATATATTCCTAAGAATAAAGGGTTGCTTGTCAGCGGTGTCGGGCAGTTGACCACTTCAAAAGTTTTTTATCTGAATTCGCCTAAAAGATTGGTAATTGACCTTCCAAATACTTATTTGGGCAGAATGTTCAGAAACAGAGAAGTTCCGTTGTGCAATACAGATACCTGCAAAGATACGGCAAAAATCGGGCAGTTTGACTATAATACGGCAAGAATTGTAATAACATCGGAAAATGCAGAAAAATACATGCCGATATATTCAAAAGATGCTCAATCGCTATTTTTAGTAAATTCTGATAATTTGAATCATACTGTGCTGGAAAGCAACATTTCAAATTTAAATAAAGTTTTTGTCAAAAGGCTGAGTAACAAATCGAGTGAATTAATTATGTCATTTACTTCACCTGTTGTACATTCAATTATCAGGAATGACAACTCGATTAATCTGTATCTTTTCAATGTAAAAAGTTATAATGAGCAAGAAATAGCTAATACTCTTGCAAATTCACAATTCAAACAGCTTTCTGTATCATTGCTTCCGCAGGTTGGAATAAAAGTTTCCATGAAAACCGGAAAAAAAGATGTTGTAAAAATAGAAGAAAGTGTTGACGGCAAAGCCGTAAAACTTATCATGATGCGAGATTCTGAGGATGACGGTAAACAAACAGAAAAACCGATAAAGAAGAATAATTCCAAAAATAAAAACAAAGTTGTTATAGACCCTGGGCACGGCGGAACGGATTACGGTGCAATAAGAGAAGGCATAAACGAAAAGGATATTACTCTTGATTTATCTCAAAGAGTTGCGGCTATTCTTCGATCTAAGGGTATAAAAGCTGTTCTTACAAGGACAGATGATACATACGTTTCACTTGAGGACAGGGTAAGCTTTTCCGAAGCCGAGGAGCCGGAGTTGTTTGTAAGTATTCACGTCAATTCTGCTGTTTCCGAAACGCCGCATGGTATAGAAACTCACTGGTATCATGATTATAGCAAGCCGCTTTCCGAAACAGTGCATAAGCATATTATGAAGGAATTACCAGACTCAAATGACAGAGGTTTGATTAAGTCAATGTTCTACGTAATAAACCATACGACTTGTCCTGCAATACTTTGTGAAGTCGGATTTCTTTCCAATCCTGAAGAAAGAAACGAACTTATAACGGATTCAAGAAAACAAAAAACCGCAAAAGCGATTGCTAATGGTATAATAGAATATCTGAAGGGTAAATAGAGGTGGCAAATAAGCGGTAAGCACGGAGCAAAAATAGGCAGACGGAGAAAATAATGGAACAAGATACAGTTATTAACAATAAAATTAAAGATTTTCCCTTGGGATTTTTTGATTCCGGCGTAGGCGGTTTATCAGTATATTCAAGGTTTAAAAAAATACTGCCTTGCGAAAATACCATATATTATGGAGATTTAAAGAACATGCCTTATGGAAATAAGAGCAAGGAAGAACTTTTGGGGTTTGCAAGAAAAATTCTTAATTTCTTTAAATCTAAAAAAGTAAAAGCGGTTGTTATTGCCTGCAATACGTCGTCTGCAACGGTTTATGAAGATATTAAGGACGATTATGAGTTTAAAATATACCCGATTATACAGTCTTGTGCAAAAGTAATTTCGCAAACAGACATGAAAACTACAGGTGTTTTTGCGACATCCGCAACGATTAATTCCGGCGCATATAAGCGTGAAATCCAAAAATACAATCAGAATATTCAGGTGGTTGAAGTAGCCTGCCCGAATTGGACGAGTTTTGTTGAACATGGACAAATAGAATCAGCCGAATGCGTTGGTGATATTGAGCAAAAAATTAAAGAGATGTTGTCAAATAATCCAGATAAAATTATTTTGGGATGTACGCATTATCCTTACTTATTAAAAATTCTGACTAAATATGCTCCTGAGGATATGTTTATTGACCCGGCGGAAATTTTTGTTGAGTATGTAAAAGAAGATTTGCGAAAATTCAATCTGCTTAATACCGATTCAAAACCGGGAACTGAAGAATTTTATGTAAGCGCAAATCCAAAAGAATTCGTTGAAAACGCAAAGCTCTTTTATGATGTAAAAAATCTACCGGCTATTTTCTAGATCTAACCCAGCCTTCAATTATTTTGAGAGGTGAACGAGTTATTGCAAGCGCCCATGCCGGAATGTCTTTTGTAATTACACTTAGAGCTCCTACATTTCCGCCTTCTTCTATTGTAACAGGTGCTACAAGAACCGAATTTGAACCAATTTTTGCGTTATCTTTAATAATTGTTTTACTTTTTTCTTTTGTGAGAGGGTTATAATTTGCAGTTATTGTACCAGCCCCAATATTTACCCCCGAGCCGATTTCGCTGTCACCCAAGTAGGTTAAGTGGCAGGCATTAGTGTTCGATTTAATCGTCGTTTTCTTAACTTCAACAAAGTTTCCGATTTTAACGTTATCCTCTAAAACGACATCTCCTCTTAAGTGTGCAAAAGGTCCTATTTTGCAGTTTTTGCCTATAACATTTTTACCTTCAATATAGCAAGAGGGATAAATTATTGTATCCGGCTCGATTTCTGTTTCAGGACTTATCCAGGTTGTATCCGGGTCGATTATTGTAACTCCGTTATCAAGATGTTTTTTAATTACTCTTTTGTTGAGTAATTTAGATGCTTCGGCAAGATTAGCTTTGGAATTTATACCAAAGATTTCTTCATTATTTTTGAGGGTATAAACACATGTTTTAAGATTTGCTCCCCCTGCCCATTTTACAATATCTGTAAGATAGTATTCGCCTTGAGCATTATTTGTTTTTAAATCTTTAAATGCGGGTTTGATTTTAGACCAATTTAAGCAATAAATGCCTGCATTTACTTCATTTACCCCCTTTTGTTCGGGAGTTGCATCTTTTTCTTCCACAATTGAATTCAAAGAGCCGTCGGAGTTTCTTATGATTCTTCCGTAATTCGTCGGATTGTCAAAAAGCGCACTCATAACAGTTAAATCCGAGTTAGCCTTGCGGTGAAATTCAACAAAATCTTTAAGCGTTTCCGAAGTTATAAGAGGAGTATCTCCGCATAAAATAACTACTTCGCCGTCATAATCATTAAGCAAAGGCAGTGCCATGCTGACTGCATGCCCTGTTCCGAGCTGCGGTGATTGAAGCACGGTTTTGGTATTCTTATAGTTCGTTTTAATATATTCTTCAACTTTTTCGGCCTGATGTCCGACAATAACGATATTTTCATCAGCGAGTCCGGTATTATTTACACCATCAATTACATAACCCAAAAGAGTTTTGTTAAATATTTCGTGCAGAACTTTAGGCTTATCTGACTTCATTCTCGTACCTTTACCTGCGGCAAGAATTATTGATTTAAGCATTTTTATCTCCTTAATTTATTTAATAATTTTACAACAAGCTAATAATGTTGTCTATTATAGCAAAATCAGATATTAGCTTTAACGGATATATTTTTATTTTGAATGTTGCCGAAAATATCATTATTAATTGCTTATTTTTTCTTTTTTATGGTACAATTATAGGTATGGATTTGGGTGTAAATTAACACAAAGAGGAGACCAGGAATGACGCAGAGTTATGATGCGAGTAATATAAGGGTATTAGAAGGTTTGGAAGCCGTAAGATTACGTCCCGGTATGTATATCGGTTCGACTTCACAGAGAGGCTTACACCACTGTATATATGAAATTGTAGATAATTCAATTGATGAATCTCTTGCCGGTTATTGTACGGAGATTCATGTAACGATTCACAAGGATAACAGTGTTACAGTAGAAGATAACGGGCGTGGTATTCCCGTTGATATAAAACCGGAATCAGGCAAGTCGGCACTGGAAATCGTACATACCGTGCTTCATGCCGGCGGTAAATTCGGTGACGGCGGATATAAGGTGTCAGGCGGACTTCACGGCGTTGGCGCTTCTGTTGTTAATGCTTTGTCAGAAAAAATGATTGTAGAAGTATCTCGTGACGGTTATATCTGGAAACAACAATACCTAAGAGGCGAACCGGTAACTTCTGTAGAAAAAACTTTGCCTACTACAAAAACCGGTACCAAGTCAACTTTCTGGCTCGATCCGGAAATATTTACCGAAACTACAGATATTGATGTTGATGTTGTTTCAACCCGTTTCAGAGAAATGGCATTTCTTAATAAAGGATTAAAAATTATTCTTCATGACGAAAAAACGGCAAAAGATGAAACTTTCCATTATGAAGGCGGTATTGCAAGTTATGTTGAGTTTTTGAATCATAACAAAACTCCTTTGCATGAAGAACCTATATATATGGAAAAAATGGTCGGAACGACAAAGGTTGAAGTTGCTATGCAGTATACTGATTCTTACAATGAATCAATTTTGTCGTTTGCTAATAACATTAATACACATCAGGGCGGAACTCATTTAACCGGTTTCAGAAATGCTATTACACGTGTGTTAAACGATTATGCCAGAACAAATAAGATTCTTAAAGATTCCGAACAGAACCTTTCAGGTGATGATGTTCGTGAAGGCTTAACCGCAATAGTTTCCGTAAAATTGGAAAATCCGGAATTTGAAGGCCAGACAAAAGAAAAACTCGGAAATTCAGAAACTATGGGAGCTGTTCAGGATGTTGTAAGAGAAAAATTACAGGAATGGCTTGAATTTAATCCGAAACTTGCAAGAACAATCATAGAAAAAACCTTGCAGGCTCAAAGAGCCAGAGAAGCTGCAAGAAAAGCCAGAGAACTCACAAGACGTAAATCGGTACTTGAAAATTCAACACTTCCCGGTAAACTTGCAGATTGTTCTAACAGAGAACCTGAAAAATGCGAAATCTTTATAGTCGAGGGCGATTCGGCAGGCGGTTCCGCTAAACAAGGCAGAAACAGAATGTTTCAGGCTATTTTACCTTTGAGAGGTAAAATTCTGAATGTTGAAAAAGCTCGTCTTGATAAGATTTATGCTAATAATGAAATTCAGTCAATGGTTCAGGCATTTGGTATTACAATCAGTAGAAATCACGAAGATTTTAGCCTTGAAAAATTAAGATATCATAAAATTATTATAATGACGGATGCTGATGTAGACGGTGCTCATATCAGAACATTACTCTTAACGTTCTTTTTCCGTTATGCAAGACCGCTTATTGAAAACGGGTTTGTTTATATTGCACAACCCCCGTTGTTTAAGGTTACACAAGGTAAGACATCGGAGTATTTGTATGACGAGCATGCACTTGACAAAATGCTTAAAGAACGTGGAATTAAATCATTAAGCTTGTCTGACAAGACAAAAACCAAAACGAAAACAGGCGATGAGCTATTAACGCTTTTGCAAAACATGTCGACTTTCTATAAAGCTTACAATAACCCGATTTTGAACATTATTCCATCGGTTGTTTTGAGAGGATTAATACGTTCTGACATAAAAGTTGAGGATTTTGAAAATCAGGCCAGGATGAATGAAATTTTGACTTACCTTGAACACTATTTAAAAGACCATGCGGAAAATTATAATGTTACGGAAGCTAAAAATTATAAAGTATCTTTGCAATATAATCCTGATACGGCAAAATACGCTATTCAGCTTGATTTGTTTGAGAATGAACACGAAATGATTACGGCGAATGTAATTAAATCAAATGAATTTAAGAGATTGAAAAACTCATATCCATTAATTCGTGATTACTTGATTGAAGAAGAAGAAAAACTTATTCTTGAGAGTGAAAACGGAGAGGTTGAAATAAAATCATTTGAACAATTACAGAAGATTGTTGATGACAGAGGGCAAAAGGGTTTAACAATTCAACGATTCAAAGGTCTTGGCGAAATGATGCCGCAGCAGCTTTGGGAAACGACTATGGACCCTGAAACGAGAACACTTTTAAAAGTTAATCTCGAAGATGCTATGATGTGCGACCAGCTGTTTGATATTCTCATGGGTGACAAAGTTGAGCCAAGACGTGAGTTTATCGAATCTAATGCCGTGTATGCTACAAATATTGATACCTAAGAATAAACTACAGAGGAGTTGATACATATGAAAATAATGCCAATTAACAACACTTGTCAGCAAAATTTTGGTGCAAGATTGCCCAAAAGCGAATTCAACACCATAGTTGATTCCGCATTACGAAATGATAAAAATGCAGGGATTCCGAAACTATATACTCTTCTTGAAAAATTGGATAAAATGCCGGGTGAAAAAGCAGAATTAAAATCCTGGATGAGAAATAACCAATCTGAAATAGGATATTTATCACGTGATTTAGGAAATACATGTCAGCTGAGAATTGACGGCAAATTGGCGGAAGAAGGTTCAAATATATTTGATGTACTTTATTCTGCAACTACTTCTGCTAAAACTAAAGATGGTAAAAAAATACCAATGCCGAAAACAGTTTTCGATTTAATGTGGTGGGAAAACAGAGATAAAACTGCCAAAGATATTGAACAAATTTTAATAGATTAAGATACACACCTAATTTATTTCTGCCGGTTTGAGCTAATTTTAGATAACCTCTTACACAAGAAAAAACCCTGTCATTTTTGACAAGGTTCGGAATTCTTTACATAATTCCTCATGTGTAGAAGGTTAGTGTGTAGGTTGTATGAAAGGTTTGTGTTATGTGCAAATAAAATTTGTTTATCGCTCGTATATATATAAAGTTTTTTTTTGGACAAAAATTGCCTAGTAAAGTAAATATTTTTACAAAAATTAACAAATTATTATTCAGAAATTTTTATAAAACCATGTATTTAAGATGAAATTCAATAAATACAGTACTTTTAAAGATTGCGTTTACATTTCTTTACAAAATCGCCCTAAAAAGGCAATTTTTCATGCTTTATATACTTAATATATATAAGAGTGACAACAAGAGAGCAAAAATGGCAAACGTCTATTTTAAAGTATTAAACAAAAACACTAGCAGAAAATACACGGAAAGTATAATGGAAAGCCTCCAAAGAGATTTAGTGGCTTCAGCAAAAACTCTTACAGAAGATGTTTTTGATATTACAAGACCTATGAGTACAAAACGTGTAGGTTTAGACGTTGATAATTTGCTTAAGTATTATATATTAAATCAAATGATGAAGGACTTGCCTAAAGAAAAACTTGCGAAAAAAGCTGAAATCAGATTGGTCAGAACAGGCAATAACAATTATCGCAAAGATGTTACCACTAACGAATATTATAAATTATCAAATGAAAATGTATGGATTCCGGCAAAAGAAATTTCTCAGGTTAATGAAGACGGTTCATATGTAATTGATGAAAAGAGAAGTAATACAGCATTTTTAAACAGAAAAACATACGATACTTTTGGTGAATTAATCAGCATACAGGTTATAAATCGCTTTGGAAAAGTTATTTTTGATAAAGAGCAGGCTGTACAAATGCTTGGCCTTCGTAAAGAATTTGTTCTTAAACATAAATATTCAGGTTTCAGCGGAAATTCTACTGATATGGTTGCCGCAATCATGAATCAATTCAGCTCACCTAAACAAACAGGTTATTATATGGACAACTATTACAATCTTTACACGTGGGATGAGCGAAAAAAATGCTTTATGAAAAATAAAGATAATTTCAACAAATCCTCTCTATTAATAGATTACGAGTTTGGTCAAAACGGAAAGGTAATAAGAAAAGAATATACCGGAGTACGTTAGAAAAGGAAGAAAAATGGAACATACGTTACAAAACACCAATTATTCAGAAAAAAATGAAAATGAAAGAAAAATACAAAAGATTAAATTTTGTATTATTTCTAATTTTAAGGGTCAAGTATGCAAAAACAATTTGATTCTTTTTACGCTGGATAACAGTTATAATTATTACAAGTAATTATACAAATTATTGAATAATACTTTTTATTAAAGACATTGCAAATATAAAATTTGCAATGTCTTTTTGTTTAATTGACAAATAAAAAAACATCATTAATCATACATATAGAGGTATATATTTAATAAAAAATTTGACATAATTGGATTATCATGCCCTTTGTATACAGATTGCAAAAAATTCTGGATTTTAGAATAAGAAAAAAAGAAGAACAACTAATGGTTGTCCAGAAGGCACAGCAAGCTGTATATGAGGCAGAAGAAAGAATCCGCCAGAACGAAGCGGAAATCCAACAGACAATTGAATCCAAAAAGACTGCTGATTTCAAAATGATGGAATATTATGACAATTATCTTCATCATTTGTGGGATAAAGCAGATGCACTTGAAGCAGAAAGACAACGATTACAGGCCATTTTAGATGAAGAAAAACAAAAACTTGTAAAATGCGAACAAGAAGTAAAAGTCCTTGAAAAACACAAAGAAAAACAAAAAGATGCCTATTTGGAAGAAGAAAAAGCTAAAGAATTAAAGCAATTTTCCGAAATTGGTATACAAAGATTTTTTATTCAGAATAGAGAAAAAAACGAAGAAGAAGAAATGGAAATAAAACGAATAATAGAAGAAGCAGAATTGGAAGGTATAGAATAATGGAAATCAAATCTTCAAACGTGAGCGCATCCTCTGATGCTAATCAACCAATAACTAAAAAAAATCAGAATCAGTCAGATATAAAGTTCGCTGATGAGCTAAAGAATATAGATAAAGCTGAATGTCCCGATGTAAAAGATGAAAAAAAGGCTGATACTGAAACAAAAGAAACATTAGAACAGAAAAAAGCAGAAGAAAATAGCAACACTGAACAAGTTAATGAGAATATTGTTTCAACAAATGAAGTTAAAATTGGTAAAAATAAGACATTAACAGAAATTGTAAAAGAAATATTGCCTGAATCTGAAAATGAAAAAAATAAAGAATTTACTGAAATGATACAAAATGTGCCCTTGGAATCTGAAATTGATGACACTCAGAATGCAGATGTTAGACCGATTCAGAAACCTGAAGATGACAAAAATCGCAATGTTAATAATGCAATAAACAGTTTAGCTAATGTATTATCTAAACTAAACCAGCCGGAAGATGATAACAAAAAACCTGATATAACTGCTATTGAACATAAATCTAAGGGTTTACATTTAGATGAAAATATCTTTAATAATAAGGAAAAAGATAATAAAAAAGGAGTCGACGTGATTAACAACGATTACAATATTGATAACAAAGATAAACTTCCGCAAATGATGCCAAATATGAATTTTGGAAGTGACGGACAACCGTTTTCATCATTTATGAACAATGAGAATGCAAGAAATCAAGACCGGAAACCGGAAGCAACAGCAAAAAATCTTGCGGAAGAAGCGGCAATACTTTCTACAATGGCAGAAAATATTGCTATGGCAAACAAAGTAAATGCTGAAATGACTTCGGCGGAAAGTAACGAAAAAATTGTTATGAAAGAAGACGGTATAAAGAAAATTGATACCGAAACAAATATAGTAAAAGAAGTAATAGTAAAGCATGACGCTATTATAATGAACGAAGCAGATGTTGAAGTATTTGCAAATCTTGTTGACGGAAAAGATGTAAATATAAATAATTTGACTCAGGATGCTTTGCAAAAATCAGTACACGTTTCAAAAACACTGGCAGACATGCTTGCAAAAGCTATGGAAGATAACAAGCCAATAAGAATAGAATTTGACAATGGAATTTCTATCATTATAAAGATATCAAAAGATGGAAAATTATCTGCAGATTTTCTACCTTCAACACAAATTGCAGAGACCTATTTAAAAGAAAATTTACCCATTCTGAAGCAGAGATTCGACGACCAGAACCTTGATTATGAAGAATTGAATCGCAGAGAACGTCGAAATCCTGATAAAGAACAAAACAAAAAGAAAGGCAGAAACGATGAATGATATTTATACTACAGCTGTAAATACTCAAAAAGCAACTTTGCAATGGTTGGATGTCCTTGCTGATAACATGACAAATGTTTATTCACCTGGATTTAGAGAGAACAAGGTTAATTTTAAAACATTTTTGGGTGGTGCAGTACTTGACCAAAATGTTAAGAATTTTGGCCAGGGTAAATCTATACCCGGTACATCAAATGAAAACCTGTTTTTTGAAGGTTCAGGATTCTTTGTAATAAGGAATGCCGAAGGTAATGTTTCATACACAAGACTGGGTGAATTTACTTTTGATTCTGAAGGTGTATATAAAGCGAAAAACGGTGACATGGTTCAGGGTTACATATTGAATGATAAGGGTGAAATCATGGCAGGTACGAAATCCATAAGTGCCGATTTGTACGAAGAAACAGCCTTAAAAGGCGGTGCGATGAGTATCCCGACTACAAATATAAAACTGTGGATAGACCCGAATAACGGTAAATTCCTTGGCAAATATGATGAATACGAAATTAAAAATGACGGAACTATATATGGTAAAGCAGATGGTGGAAATCGCTCGGTACCTTTATACAAGATAGCGACAGCGAATTTCCATAATCCGAGCGGACTTTACGAAGTTAAAGACGGATTATTTGTTGAAACTCCGGATTCCGGCAAGCCTGTTATCGGTAGAGGAGAAATACGTTCAGGCTTGTTAGAACAGTCAAATATTGACTTTAAAGCTAATATGGCAGATTTTCAACAGGCAAAAGTTCAAATGGAGCTTGTAAAAGCTTTAATTAAATCCAATAAAGAACTCTTGCAGTCAGCAATGGAAATGGCTACGCAATAGTTTTGTGAGTTTGCTTAACAAGTTTGTGTAAATATTAGTTTTAAGTTATACTTAACTTTAGAATGCTTAATAAAACCGTTTATAAAAAGAGAATACTTTTTGTCGGAATTCCTGATATGGCATACATTGGGCTTGATGGCTTGCTCATGTCCGGAGTAAATATTGTTGGCGTTTTAGGGCCTAAAAAAGACCACAATATGTTTTTCGATTTTAAGAATTTTGTAGCATACCGCGGGTTAAACTATATTGATTATGATGAACTGGATGAACCTCAGCTTATTGAAACAATAAAGAAACTGGATGTTGATGTAGCAGTTGTATGTTCTTTTAATTATAAAATTCCGAAAGTTTTGCTGGATACTACGAAAGACGGTTTTATAAATGTACATCCTTCTATGCTTCCGAAATACAGAGGCGGAAATCCATATTCACGTGTGATTATGAATGGTGAAACAGAAACCGGAGTCACGATTCATTTTATGGATGAAGGTTTTGATACAGGAGATATTATTGCCCAAAAAGCCTATCACATACATTCAAAAGCCACTATGGGAACTATTTTTAATGAATTGAATTATTTGGGAATAGAACTACTGCTTAAAGTTTTGCAAACCTATGAAAACGGAGAATTGCCGAGAATAAAACAGCCGGCAGGTGAATTTATTACAGGTAATGGACTTTCGGAAAAAGATATTTTTATCAATTTTAATAAATCTGCAGAAGAAATCGAACGTTTTATAAGAGCGTTAAATCCCTTTATTCTGGCAAGCACAACTTTTAGAGGAAACATGATGAAGATAATGCGTGCGGAAGTCGCTTCTGATGCGTTTTCAATTCCTCATCCTGCAGGGACTGTATCAAAAATAGAAGATGATAAATTCTTTATCGCAACTTCGAAAGGACTGCTGGTTCCGACCGTACTTCAATTCGGGAGTTTCTTTATAGGTGACAGTAAAGATTTTATCAGGATAGTTAATCCAAAAATAGGCGAAGAATTTAAGTAGGGATAAATTTGGGTAAATGTTAAATTAAAAGGGGTGTATTCTTTTGGATAAATTATATTTTTTAACGGCAGGAGTACCTCTGAAGGCAGGGAATAAGGGCTATAAAAGAGGGTTTGAAATCCATGATGAAATGGGCTTGGACGGACTAGAGCTTGAATTTGTACATGGAGTAAGAATCTCCGAACAAAGCAGAGAAGACGTTAAAAATTCAGGAAAAGTTATAACGGCGCATGCTCCATTTTATGTAAATCTTAATGCGAGAGAAGAAGAAAAGGTAGAAGCAAGTGTCCAGCGTATAATAGAGACAGCAATGACAACTGCCGAGCTTGGCGGATACAGTATAACCTACCATGCAGGATTTTATTTAAGCCAGGATTCTGAACTCGTTTACAATAATATAAAAAAACAAACTGAAATAATAACATCCGAACTCAATAAAGTTGGCAACAAAATATGGGTTCGGCCTGAAACGACCGGAAAATCAACTCAATGGGGAGATTTGGAAGAAATTATCAATTTATCAAAAGAATTTGAAACAGTCTTGCCGTGTGTGGATTTTTCTCATATTCATGCAAGATATAACGGATTCTGGAATACGTATGATGAATTTTCTGCGATTTTTGAGAAAATAGGGAATGAACTTGGGCAAAAAGCTTTGGATAATTTTCATGCGCATATAGCCGGCATTGATTACGGCGCAAAAGGAGAGAAAAAGCATTTAAATCTTGAAGAATCCGATATGAATTATACGGACTTATTAAAAGCATTTAAAGCTTTTGATGTTAAAGGAGTTATAGTTTGTGAAAGTCCTAATATTGAGGATGATGCAAAGCTTATGAAGGACTATTATTTAAGCCTGTAGCTTGTTAATAATCAAAATTGTTACATATTTGCCCATTTGCGGTATTTGTGTTAATATCAGAAAAAATAGCAGTAGAATACATCATAAGGAGTTTTTATGATTTCAGTAAATGATTTAAAAAACGGATTAACACTCGAATTAGATAACGGACTATGGACAGTTGTTGAATTTCTTCACGTAAAACCGGGCAAAGGTGCAGCTTTCGTAAGAACAAAACTTAAAAATGCTGAATCCGGCAATGTTATAGAAAGAACCTTCAGAGCCGGTGAAAAAGTTGCAAAAGCTATGTTGAATCGTAAAGAAATGCAATATTTATACAAAGAAGGCAAAGAATTTGTAATGATGGATATGGAATCCTATGAACAATTGCAGTTGACAGAAGATCAGGTAGGCGACGGTGTTAAATATTTGAAAGAAAATATGGTTGTACAGGTTCTTACCCATGATTCGAGAATTATAGGTGTTGATATTCCGGCACATGTTGAGTTGGAAGTCATTGATACGCCTCCAGCAGAAAAAGGAAATACTGCTCAAGGTGGTACTAAACCGGCAACACTAGAAACAGGTGCTGTCGTAAACGTTCCTTTCTTTGTTTCAAACGGAGACGTTATACGTGTAGATACCAGAACAAATGAATACCTTGATCGTGTATAATGTTATTAGACCACGATTAACGGAGGTAATATGAAACTTGATACAGAATATATAGAAAAATTAGCAAAAATAATCAACGATAACGGACTTTCCGAAATTTCGCTTGATGATGGTGAGCAGGCAATAACAATAAGAAAAGATGTTCCAGAAATTGTAAATGTTTCTTCTCCGGCAGCAACTGCAAATACTGTCGTTTCTGAGACAACAGAATCCGGAGAAAAATCGCCAAAACCCGTGCAAAAGGGCAAAGCGATTACATCTCCGATGGTAGGAACATTTTATGCATCATCTTCACCAGAAACTGAACCTTTTGTTGAAGTCGGTTCCGAAGTAAAAGAAGGCGATATCGTTTGTATTATTGAAGCAATGAAATTGATGAATGAAATTAAATCTGAACATGCGGGCAAAATCACTCAAATTTGTGTGAAAAATGGTGATCCGATTGAATATGGTCAGGTTTTAATGTATTTGGAGTAAAGTGAAAGAGTAATTAGTGATCAAGCAAATTTATGCTCTTGATTACTTTCGGACCTGGTTACTTGACCACTTTAAAGAGGAGATATGTTTAAACGAGTATTAATTGCAAACAGGGGAGAAATTGCAGTAAGAGTAATAAGGGCGTGTCGTGAATTGGGAATTCCGACAGTAGCTGTTTATTCTGAAGCTGATGAAAATTCGCTCCATGTAAGACTGGCTACAGATGCTTTCTGCATAGGCCCTGCGCCCAGTGTTGACAGTTATTTGAATATTCCAGCCATTGTATCGACCGCTCTTGCGACAGGGTGTGATGCGATTCACCCGGGTTATGGTTTCTTATCAGAACGTGCTGAGTTCGCAGAAATTTGTGCAATGCATGATATTAAATTTATCGGGCCGTCTGCTGAATCTATGCGCAAAATGGGTGACAAAGCTTCTGCCAGAAAGACAATGATTGAAAATGACGTACCCGTAATTCCGGGTACAGGAATTATAAAAAATATTAAAGAACTAAAAGCTTTTGCTAAAGAAGCAGGTTATCCGATTATTTTGAAAGCTACGGCCGGCGGAGGCGGTAAGGGTATGCGCATTGTTCGTGATGATAATGAGCTTGAAACCAATATGAACCTTTGTAAGCAGGAAGCTGAGAAATTCTTTGGCAATCCAAATATTTATGCTGAAAAATATCTTGAAAACCCAAGACATATTGAGGTCCAAATCATTGGTGATTCTTTAGGAAATGTTATTCACCTAGGAGAAAGAGATTGTTCAATACAGCGTCGCCATCAAAAGTTAATTGAAGAAGCACCTTCACCGGCTATTGATGAAGAAACAAGAAAAGCAATGGGTGCTGCAGCTATAAGGGCTGCTAAAGCTATTAATTATGAGGGTGTCGGGACTTGTGAATTCCTGCTCAATAATGATGGGAATTGGTATTTTATGGAAATGAATACACGTGTTCAGGTTGAACATTGTGTTACGGAAATGATTTCGCAGGTAGATATTGTTAGAGAGCAAATCCTTGTTGCTTCAGGTGAAAAACTCAGCTATACCCAGGACGATATAAAGTTACGCGGACATGCTATTGAATGCAGAATTAATGCAGAAGATTCCGAAAATAATTTTATGCCATGTCCTGGCAAAATCGACGGTTATTTTGCACCTGGCGGCTTTGGTATAAGAGTTGATTCACATGTTTATCCCGGATACACTATTCCGCCTTACTATGATTCTATGATAGGAAAGCTTATTTGCTGGGGTGAAAATCGTAAACAAGCAAGACGTAGAATGTATCAGGCGCTTAAAGAATATGTCATAACCGGTATAAAGACAACAATTCCTTTTCATCAGCAAATTATTGAAGATGAGGTCTTCAAAAGCGGTCAGTTTAATACCGGATTTTTAGAAGATTTTTATAAAAGAAAATCAAATACTGAAAATTGATAATTTTTAGCCTAATTTTTCTATTAAGATAGCATGTTTTGAAGCAAATTCTTTCCCTCTTGCAATAATTGCAGCTTTTAGTATTGCATGCATGTCAATTGGTGTAATTTCTTCAAAATTATTAGGCAACCTGAGCGACCAGTTTGTATCACCAGATGTTCCGGGTGTGTTGTATGTTTCATCAATTTGGAAATAATCAGTAAAGAATATCTGAACATTTTTTGCTTTTGAAGCAAAAATTTCAACAAGTTTTATAAATTTCAAGTAATCTTTATCCTGAGTAAGTTTTACAATTATGTCATCTTTGTTTTCAGCTTCAGCAAATAAATCTTCTACAAGATTTTTTGCATGTAAATATCCTTCGTGGGTATTAATCATAGATTCTGCCCAGTATGAAATAGGATTGTTGTCATGAGTTCCGACCATATTCCAAACATTTTCCGGAATATTCTTACATCTGTAAGGGTGTTCGGATTTTTCAGGTATAACGAACTGTGTAAGTCTCATTCCCTGTAGTTCATAATAATTCATTACTGCTGCTACAGGATTTGTAAGAGTTCCTAAGTCCTCACAAACGATTGCGTTTTTATCAAGACCGCATTCTTTTGCTGCTGCAATAACAACCTTTTCTATTAACCTTCCGTATAATTTTATTTGTTCATCGGTTAATGATTTAACACGTTTTTCCTTATCAGATTCAAGAGTAAAGTCTAAATCTTCATTTTTTGCAATAGCGTATCTTGAAAGTTCGGGATGTTCAGGTGATGAATACAATCTTCCTGCACCCTGCTCCGGCATAGGTTTCTTACCTGCTTTATATACCCACGGATCAATCAACCCGACAATATGATCGATTCGAACTCCACCGGGATATTCTTTGAACATTTTTTTATAAAGGTTTTTCATCAAAATTCCGCCTTCGCCCAAAGAACCGTCTTTTTTGAACATTTTATCAGGATTCATAACAGGAAATCCCCACGCTTGACCGTCTTTTGAGAAATAATCAGGTGGACAGCCAAGATACCAACCCGGCATGAACAACGATTGATATGCCCAGGCATCTCTGTCAGAAAAAGCAACTTGCCTGTCTGCTATCATTTTTATACCTAATTTTAACGCATATTTTTTGGTTTCTTCATTTTGAATTTCCAATATAAATTGGCAGAACTTATAAAAATCTATTTCGTCTTCATATTTTTTCTGTATTTCTTCTATACGTTTTGAATAGATTTTTTCTTCTTCTTCATTTTGCGGATTTAAAAGATTTTTATCGGTTTCATTTTTCCATATATACCAATAATCATTGTCATTTTCTATTGAAAGTGCTTCATACAAAGCATCGTTATCCAGCCAAAAACTATTTTCCTTTTTGAATTTTTCAAATTCTTTTTTCATAAACTTTGTAGGTTTAAAATTAATCCATGCTTCCTTGAGAGCCTCATTCTGTGCCTTGTGTATGTATGAATAAGCAGTTCTTCCGGAGTTTTGTTTCGGGTTGTTGGAAACAACTCTGTTATAAGTTTCTTCAGAAAGTATATGATTCCATTCTTTTTGGGTAAGTTTTTTCAAATCAATAAACAGAGGATTTCCTGAAAAAATAGTTCCGCAATACGGGGAAGAATCCGAAGATTTTGTTTTACCTGCCGGTCCGAGTTGTAAAGCATTGAATACATTTGAAGCATATTCAATGAGTTTATGACCGCCTTCAGAGTTATATGTACCGAATCCTGTATCTTCATCTTTTAATGAAGGGAAACTACTTCCGTGAATAATTAAAGCAAGGTTTTCTTTACCTAATGCTTTTAGTGCTTCAGAAATCAACTTAGTGTCTTTCTTTTCTTTAGATAAACTTAAACAGACCATAATATAACTCCTTTTATATAATCTCTTAATATGAGTTTATCCGAAAGATACTATGATTTCAAGATTTTGCCAAATATAAAAATTTGAGCTAAAATTAGGTTATGAGAACTTTTTTTGTAATTATGTGTATCTTTTTGGGGATGAATTTTTGCTTTGGTGCAGGCGAATTATCACAGCAAGCCACGGCATTTTATAGTGATAATAATTTTGATAAAACAATGGAGCTTTTGCTTTTAATTAACGAAAATGACCGTTCTGCACGTGATTGGCTCTTGCTGGGTAATCTTTATGATGAAAAAGGCGAGAAATCCCAAGCTATATTTTTCTACCAAAAGGCGTTATATAAAGACCCGAAATATTACAAGGCAAATTATAATACGGCAAACATATATATGGAACAGGGAAAATTCAGTTTAGCGGCGGAATACTATAAAAAAGCAATAAAATTAAATCAGACAAATCCTTATTTATACTATAACCTGGCATGTGCTTATCTAAAAATGGGTAAGAATAATGATGCAAAAAATGCTTTAATAAAATCTGTTACATTAAAAAATACTATTCCCGAGGTTCATTATAATCTTGCTTATGTCTATAAAAAGCTTGGTAAACAAGATTTGGCTGAAACATATCTTGAAAATTATAATAAGCTGACATCGGATTATTAATTTATGATTGACAAAAAAAGAGTTCGATGTTTTGTCGAACTCTTTTTTGTTATACTTTGCGTTTGCGAGCAGCTTCCGATTTGCGTTTTCTTTTTACGCTCGGTTTTTCGTAACGTTCACGCTTTTTAACTTCTGAAAGAATACCTGCTTTTTGAATTTTCTTTTTGAATCTGCGTAAAGCGCTTTCTATTGACTCGTTTTCGCCAACTTTTACTTCTGCCATTTTATATTTTCACCACCTTTATAGCATATTGTGTACAAGGAAAGCATAATACAAAAGGTTTTTAAATGCAAGCATGGTGGAAAATATAGAGTTGTATTTAAACACAGGGTTATAAATTCTGGGTTTACCTATGCTTACAATACTTTATCAATAATTCCGCCGCCAAGCACTATATTTCCGTCATAAAATACAGCCGACTGCCCTATGGCAATTGATTTTTGCAAATCATCAAATATAACTTCAACGGAATCCTCATGCGGGATGAGTGTAACATCAACCGGTTGTTGAGTTGAACGTATTTTTGCCTGTGCTTTCAGAGGTTCATTTAAACCTTCTATAGAAACCCAGTTTAAGTTATTTGCTACAAGAGATTTGTTAAATGTTTTATCGGCAAATCCAACAACGACTTCATTTGTTTCTTTTCGAAGCGCTAATACATATAAAGCTTCCGATGCCGAAACGCCCAATCCTTTTCTCTGACCTATTGTATAATTCCAGAATCCTTTATGTTTTCCTAAAACTTTGCCGTTTGTATCAACAATGTTTCCTTCTTTTTCTTCAAAATTAAGAAGTTCGTTATAATCACCGCCGTAAAAATCTTGGCTGTCAGGTTTGTCAGCGACATCAAATCCGTTATCCCGAGCTATTGACCGTATTTCTTCTTTTGAATATTCACCAAGAGGCAGGATCACTTTTGCCAATTGATCTTGTTTAAGTCTGTATAAGAAATAAGACTGGTCTTTTTTGGGATTTATTCCCCTTACAAGCTGGAATCTTCCGTTTGAACCGACATTTACTCCTGCATAGTGTCCTGTCGCAAATTTATCAAACTCAATTCCCATAGCTTTTGCCATATCAGGAAGTGCGCCAAATTTAATATAAGAATTACACCAGACACAAGGATTTGGGGTTCTGCCGTTTTTATATTCAGACTTAAAATTTTCTAAAACGATAGATTCATATTTTTCGACACAATCAATTACGTGGTAAGGAATTCCTATTTTTTCAGCAATTTTAGCGGCTTCTTCTATGCTTTCATTTTCATCAGGCCCATAACACGCATCTTTGTGTCCGGATTTAGCTGCCATGCCATCTTTGCCCCATATTTTCATTGTGGCACCAATAACATCATAACCCTGCTGCTTTAGCAGCAGTGCTGCAACTGTTGAATCAACTCCGCCGGATAATCCTACCAAAACTTTTGTCATTTTACACTTCCAATTCTTAAAGCTTCAAACATTCTTTCAACACATTTTTTAGCATTGATAAAGACATCTTTAGAAACATTAACTTCATGCTGTTCATACTTTAAAGCATTATAAATATCTTCAAGACTGTTCCACTTCATATTTTGACAAACTATATCATCTTTTATAAGTATAAATTCTTTATTCCAATTGTATAATTTACTGTCACGACTAAGCCTGTCGACAACACCCTTCTCGGTAGCAATAACAAATTGTTTTTTATCTGAAGATTTGGCATACTCCATAATATCTTTTGTAGAACCTACAAAATCAGAGATTTTACATACTTCCCAGTGACATTCCGGGTGGGTTAATATTTCTGCATTCGGATAAGTTTTTCTTGCATTAACAATATCTTCAGGCCTGATTCTTAAGTGTGTCGGGCAAAATCCGTTATAAGTAGTGACTTTGACATTCCCAAGCTTATGTTCCACCCACTTACCTAAATATGTATCAGGAAGGAATAATACTTCGCTGACACCCAAACTCCTAACAATATCTACAGCGTTTGAACTTGTACAACAAATATCTGATTCTGCCTTAACTTCTGCAGTTGAATTTATATAACATACGACAGGAACATTGGGGTGCTGTGATTTAAATTGCCTCAACTGTTCAACGTTTATCATATCAGCCATAAAACAGCCTGAATTCAAATTCGGCAGTAATACTTTTTTTTCCGGGTTCAAGAGCTTTGCACTCTGTGCCATAAAATGCACACCCGCAAAAACAATTATATCGGCATTTGTTGTCGAAGCCATCTTGCTTAAATAAAGAGAATCTCCAACAAAATCCGCAACCTCGTCAATTTCAACAGGTTGATAACAGTGGGTTAATACTACTGCATTCTTTTCTTTTTTAAGCTTTTTTATTTCATCAATAATGTTCAACTGAACCTCGTATGGATAAAATACCCGAATTTCTTACTATGATTAAATTATAAGTATAAAAATAAGTCAATATTTTATATTATTTTTTAAATACTGGCGGAGGCTGAATGTACAACGGTTTTAACTTTTTCCAGTCTGTATCAATTCCTGATTCAATTTTCTCCTCTGCAATTTTTGCCAGAATTTCACCTAATTTATAGTTGCCTTGTTGATATGAAACAACTTCACTTCCGAATTCCTTAAATCTCGTGTATAAACTGTCATCGGTTATTACTTTTTTGCCTTTTATAAGTTGATCAACATCCTCGAGTTCTAATGCACCTTTAATTTCTTTATCAAAAAAATAGGCCTTATTTTTTCTGGCATCTAACGCAACTAAATCATTCTCACCGTCGATTCTTGAAAGTATTTCAAGCGAAGAAATACCGATTAAACCTATGTTAAGCTGTTGTGCAAGCATTCTTGCCACAGTTGTGCAAGCTCTTATTCCGGTAAAACTTCCAGGTCCGATATCTGTTGCAATATAATCTAAATCATTAGGTGTTAAATTACATGATTTTAAAATATCAACAATTGTTGAAATCAAATATGCTGAATGGTAGTTTTCTCCCGTAGATAAAATAACCTTATTGATGTAACTTTTGTTATCTGATAAAGTTACATATGTTTTATCCAGACAGGTATCAAAAGATAATATTCTCACTATTTAAGCCCTTCTATAACATATTCATTTTTACTTCCGATTGGTTTAAATTCATAAATTCTGGAATCGTCATCATCGTATGTTACATTAATTTCAATTCTTTCGAACGGAAGTTCTCCTTGTGAAAATTCAGCCCATTCTACAAATGTGATTTTTTTGCCCTCTGAATATTCTCTTAATTCTTCCGTAATAGTAGAGATTCCAACGTTTTCCAGTCTATACAAATCAAAATGATAAACAGGTATTGATGCACTATGATATTCATTTAATATAACAAAACTTGGACTTGTAACTTTTTCCTTGATACCAAGAGCTTCTGCGACAAGTCTTACAAAAGCGGTCTTCCCGGCACCAATTTCGCCATAAAGATTTACAAAACAACCATTATCTCTGACAAGTTCGGCAAATTGTTTTGCTAAAATCTTTGTATCTTCCAATGTATTACATTTTTTTATAAAAACTTTGTTCATAGAGTTATTCTACCACAAATATGAAGACGGACTCCTTTTTGAAGTCCGTCTTCTATATAACCATCTTAGCATCTATTTCTTAGGTGTATATGGTTTTACGACTGTTACCGATCCGTCTACGTTCTTACGAACACCTGTTTCATCTTCGTCGTCCAAATCAGCTGCGAATGCTATTGGTGTATAAACTTGACCTGCATTGATTGCTGTTGCTGTCTGGTCCGGATTCAAGTTGTTTAAGAACTTGATGTTATCATTATCCGGTGGTGTCGGTACATCCGGATCTGGATCAGGTCCCGGAGGAGGCGGAGTTGGCGGTCCAGGAGGAGTTGGTGCGCTTGGAGCTTTTATTCTTGTATTAGCTGCAGTTTGTGTGCCTACATTGTATCCATCCGGAGTATCTTCTAACATAGCGTATGTGATTTCTGTTGCGCCATCTATTACTGTGGGCTCAGTGCCATTAATTCTTGTATAATTTAATTTGTAGTTTCTTGATTGAAGCGGTAATGTTAACAATTTTGTTTCTCCGCCAACTGTAACATTGCCTGCTGTTACATTATCTTTAAGTGTTATATTACCACCCAAAGGATCTGTAGGACTTACAGCTGTTATATGAAGGTGGCCTGTGTTTGTATTATCAACTGTTACATCTCCGTTAGACTTGATATATACTGCCGCATTGTCAGGTGTTGCAATTTTTGTTACATCTCCACCTGCAATATTTACGTAAGTATGAGCTTTAATATCACTTGGAATGTGTGTGTAATTTTCCATCAAGGATATTATTCTCTTTGTTCCGCTTACTGTTTGTCCTTGATCATTGACATAGCTTCCGATACCGCCAATGTATCCGTTAGCTTCAAATTGATATTCATTAGCTTTCAAAACAGCTTTATCATCAGTCAAAACGTTAAGTGAATCAGATTTTAAAGCAATTTTGTTTGCTTCAGTATCAATTGTAACCATTACATGACCGTCTTGTGCGTGTGCATTCAAATCTCCGCCGACTTTTAAACTACCTGGGAGAAGGGTTGCACTGTGAATATCATAGTTACCTATGTGGATATTGTGTGCAGAGTTAATATCAAAATTACCACCAACTTCTGAGTCACCAATTACGTGAACGAAGTGTTTAACATGTGGATTTGCACCGGTTGTGGTTGTTAAATCAGCATTTCCCTGAACTTTTACATCTTTGACTTCAAGGAAACCGCCTGAATTAGCCATGTGAAGATTTCCATCAACTTCAGCATTTCTGAGGTACATTACATTGCCGTGTCCAACAAAGTTATCAGTTTCGCCAAGGTTAAGTGCGCCGTCTGAATCAACACTTAAGTTACCTGAAACATTTAATTTTTGTCCGTCATTTGAATAATTTAATGCAACAATACCATCCGAATCAATTGTCAAATCTCCGTTGATAGTACCGCCGTTAACAATTTTGGTATAATCTTTTCCTGAAACTATATAGACATTACCGTCAACACTAACTGATTCAAGTCTTGTTCCTTTGTCAGTTTCACCGTTAACAGCTGAAACTAAGAAGTTTTGACCGTCTCTTGTAATAAGTTTGAATCCTTGATTAGCTTTGACTGCTGTATTAATTGCATTTATACTTGGAGCTGTGATATTAAATTCTCCGCCAACAGTGAAATCAGAATTTGTAATTGTAATTCCTTCTGTAGCAGCTTGGTTTACACCAGTAACACCCAGCATATTGTTACCATTCATAATCGGACTAAGCTGTTGTGTTGTTAACATCAACGCTCCAGAAGTTGTAAAGCGAGCGCCATCATACAGCATGCCGTTTGGATTCGAAATAATTAACTTGCCGATACCGTCATTTGCATTGATAGTACCGTAGATGTGTGACATTTGACCACCGGATACTGTATTAAGGACTGTTAAACCACTCGCACCGCCAACTGCATTGAAGTTTAATGTTTCGTTCGCACCAACATTCAATGTGTGCCAGTCAACGTGAGCATTGCCGTTAAAATTAAGTGTTGCGGAATTTGTTCCATTTTGCATGTTAACAAATCCACCTTGTGTTGAGTTGATTGTGGCATTTGCTAATCCGTCCGCCAGTGCGACTTGCATTGATGCAAACACTGTAGAAAGGACTAATGCCGAAAGTTTCTTAGATAAGTTTTTCATATTTGCAATCCTCTTTTTCCCTATATATTTATATAAAGTATTTTCGTAATTAAAAATTGCTTTATTGTAAAGAAATTTTAAGTTGGAATATTTCATAACAGATTACCCCTGCTTGTAGATTATACTACTAAAATAACAACCATGAACGAAAAAAATTGCTAAATATAGAGTAAATCTTAATAAAAATTTACATTTAATTTTAAAGAGTGAAATACGCAATTATATTCATTGACATCACCGGTATTTTATAATAACATTATCTTGCGGGTTGCCGAATATACTGTGGCAGCATGCCGTTGCAGATAATAAATTACATTAGTTAATTTTATCTAAGCATGACAACTTAATATTTCCGCGCTCCAGTGGCAAGGACTCCACGAGGAGGTGACTAAATGTCACGTCCGAGAAGGAGGGAAGGTAGACGCCGTCTAACGATTCCGCTGGTGCATGACAACTTAATATTTCCGCGCTCCAGTGGCAAGGACTCCACGAGGAGGTGACTAAATGTCACGTCCGAGAAGGAGGGAAGGTAGACGCCGTCTAACGATTCCGCTGGTGCATGACAACTTAATATTTCCGCGCTCCAGTGGCAAGGACTCCGCGAGGAGGTGACTAAATGTCACGTCCGAGAAGGAGGGAAGGTAGACGCCGTCTAACGATTCCGCTGGTGCATGACAACTTAATATTTCCGCGCTCCAGTGGCGGAATCGGTAGACGCGTTGGACTTAAAATCCAATCGGGGTTCACCCTCGGTGCCAGTTCAAGTCTGGCCTGGAGCAATTAAAAAGACCTGCAAAAACTGCGGGTCTTTTTTAATGTAATTATAATCTTTCCGGACAGTTTGGATGGGAGTTTTGTTGTAAGTTTGCCTAATTTTAGGGCGATTGAGGCAGATTTGTAGTGTAGAGATTTGTCGGACTATTTTTGCACTTTTGTCCTAATTTTTGCACTCTTTTGCACTTATATTTAGTCATGCTGAAGTTGTTTCAGTATATATCCCGCTTGGTGTTTGATATTTTGCGAGTGCAAAATTGTGCAATATAGTGCAAAAATAATTTATCTTTTAGTTTGATATGTGTCAAAATGTCTCTGAGATTGAGATTTGGGACTTGATGTTTCTGCGAAACAGAGACATTAATGTGTGTGGCGGATTTTGGCAAGGCTGAAGTGAAGCGCAAGCGAAACGGAACGCCGTCCCTGTGAAACCGTTGGAATGAGTAACTATTTTGCGATAGCAAAATAAAGCGAATGTAAACGGGTGAACCGCCAATAATCCAAGACAAAAGGAATAAGCACATGGCAGAATTTACACCCGAAAATGTAAACAAATAGCACTCGCAAGACTTGATATTGTTCATCAATGGCTTGAGTTCAGGAAGAAATCTCAAAATAAACTTCAGGCTGATTACGATTTTGTAAAATTACATAATACTTCAAACTCACATCTTTTTGAGATTTTAGGCAAAATTTCCCGCGGCAGTTTACACCGTTGGTTTGCAATGTTAAATGGAATGGAAGATTATACAAAACTTTTACCGCAATATAAATACAGCAATGTCGATGAATATAGAACCGTTCTTAATGACGATGAAATAAAAATATTTATGGGGTTGCTTTTACACCCGAACAGATTATCTATCGGAAAAGCAATCGCACTAACAAAATATAAACTAAAAGAGCAAGGGCAGAGTTTTACTCCTGCTGATATTACATTCAGACGTTATGCAAAATGGTTTAAAGACAATAATTATGATAAGTGGATTTTTGCACGAGATGGGGAAAAAGCACTGTCAGACAAAGTCGAACCATATATAAAACGCGATGCAAGTTTGCTTGAAGTCGGAGATATTTTAGTCGCCGATGGGCATAAATTAGCATTTCAGGTAATAAATCCGTTTACAGGCAAACCCACCAGAGCAACACTTGTCGGCTTTTTGGATTGGAAATCCACAGCTTTAGTCGGTTATGAAATAATGCTTGAAGAAAATACTCAGTGCATAGCAAGTGCCCTGCGTAACGCAATAATCAATCTTGATATGATACCGAAAGTTGTTTATCAGGATAACGGCAGAGCTTTTAGGGCAAAATATTTTACTGACGATAAAGGTTTCACCGAGTTAGGTTTTCAAGGATTGTATTCAAAACTCGGAATAGAAACAGTTTTTGCTCGTCCGTATAATGCCAGAGCCAAAGTGATAGAAAGGTTTTTCAAAGAATTTCAGGAAGGCTTTGAAAAGTTACTCCCAAGTTATATCGGAAGCAGTATTCAGAATAAACCTGCATATATGATGCGAAATGAAAAACTACACAAATCTTGGCACAACGAATATATTCCGACCATAGAAGAAACAATAAAAATGATTGATATGTGGTTGAGTTTTAAGAATTCTCAACCCTGCCCAAATGCACCGGATAAAACAATTGCAGAAGTTTTATCTGAAAGAAAAAGACAAAATGTAGATACAAATATGCTTGATGATTTGATGCTTGCAACCGAAGTAAAAACTATTCAAAGAAACGGTATCAGATTCTTCAATTGTGATTATTTTGATGAAAGGTTATACGGATTCAAGAGCAAAGTATTAATAAAATACAATTTATTCGACCTTACAAGTATTAAGGTTTACACCCCAAAAGGCGAATATTTATGCACAGCAGAAAGAGTAACAGAAACTCATCCAATGGCAAAATTACTAGGTGATGTCAAAGATTACGAAGATTACAAACAGAAAATTGTAAGACAACGGCAACTAAAAAAGAAAACTGTTGAATCGGTTAAAAAATATCTGGAGACTGAAGATATAAAACTTTTAGAAACGAAAATAGAAACACAACCTTCAGATTTATCCCTTCAAGAAGTGTTTAATACCCGTTTAAATGGCGTTCAAAAGATGTTTAAAAATAATTCAGAAAAATATGAGTATCTGGTTGCGAATGATCCAAATAATTCTTGGATAGCGGAATTTAAAAATACAAAGGAGTACAAACTGCTTTATGAATAAGATTTTTGTAAAAACGCAAAATGTGAAAAACTTCATCGGACTTGTTGAAAACCTGATTAATAAACCAAAGAATATTCCGAAAATGGGACTGGTTTACGGCGAGCCGGGACTTGGGAAATCGCAAACAGCATTGTGGCTTGCTTGTAAGTATGATGGAATTTATTTGAGAGCATCAAATCTTATGACAGGCAGGTGGCTGCTTGAAGAAATGGTAAAAGAAATTGATGAAATTCCGAGATTTTTGACTTCGGATAATTTTAATATTGTGGTTAAAAAACTGAAACAAAATCCGCAAGTGATTTTTATTGATGAGATTGATTACCTTATGAATAATTACAAAACCATTGAAACTCTGCGAGATATCCACGATGAAACCGGCTGCCCGATAATCTTTATCGGAATGGGTCTGGCACACAGGAAACTTGAAAGATACAAGCACCTATATGACAGATTTTCCGAAATTCTAAAATTTGAAACTTTTGGGGTAAATGATTTATCTCAAATTATAAACCAACTATCAGAAACTTCATTTACACCTGATGCAATAGAATATATTCATTCAAAATTTAATCGTTTCAGGCAAATTGTTCAGTTGATAAATCAAATGGAAATATTTGCAAAAGACAATAATTTATCAGAAATTACAAAAGAAATTATGGAGCAAATTTTATGAACATAGAAAAACTTGCCAAACATTTAAAAGAATTTACTCTTGATGAAATCGAGATGATTGCCGAATGTAATTGTAAAACAGAACTTAAACAGCTTTTGAACGGGGGTAAATTGCTGTTTGGGAAGGGGGTGTATAAATATGTTGAAGCTGATGAAAGATTAAAGTTCGGAATATTTATTGATAACTCAAATACAAAAGTCGTAATAACAATAGAAGATGCCGTTCAATATTTTATAAATAATTATGTTGCAAAATTCTGTTCCAAGAAAACAAACAGAATTTATAAAGCTGCTTTTAAATTAGATATAATACCGATTTTAAAGAAAAATAGCATTACTAAATTTGAAACAAAGGATATTATTACTATTTATAACGCATTTTTAGAAAGAGATTTTAAGCCAAGAAGACTAAAAAATACGATGGCTTTATTAAAACAATTTTTAAAATACTGTAAAGCAGAAGGTTTGATTAAAAATTACACGAATTTTTATGTAAAACGACTTACAGAAAAGAATGAATACAGTTTAGACAGAATAATTTTTGAGGTATAAAATGACTAAATATAACCAACTTACACAAGCTGAACACATGTATATTTATGATAAAAAATCTTTGGCGGAGATTAGTACAGAACTCGGACTTTCGCGCAGAATTTTGTTTTATTGGAAAAAGGAATACAAGTGGGATGAGAAGCGGTTTGAAGTTGAACATACAAAATACCGCTTTAGCGAAGAGCTTTTAGATTTTGCAAGAAAAATGATGCAAAAAATATCAACCGATATTGATAAAAATCAAAAAACTCCACCACCTGAGATTTATTCTCTTATCAACATCTTAAAAGAAATTCCACTTGTAAAACAATATACCGATTCTTTGCAACAAGAACAAACTCAGAAAAAGGAACCAAAAGGTTTGACTCCTGAATTTATCCGACAAATTGAGAGAGATATTTTGGGGATAAATTATGAATAGCATTTACATTTATGCTATTATTAGAACATGCTAGATGTTGATTTAGATGAATTTCGCAAGATAATGGCAACGGGGAATATTGTTGAAGATGAAATGCTCAAGACTTTCAATATATTAAGTCAGGAAGCATTGAAAATCACTATGGAAATAAACAACAAGTACCATACCCCTGAAGAAATTGTTGATTTGTTTTCTAAACTCACAGGGCAAAAAGTTGATAAATCTTTCAGACTTTTCCCTCCTTTTCATACCGATTGCGGAAAGAATATTAAAGTCGGGAAAAATGTTTTTATAAATGCCTGTTGTAAATTCCAAGACCAAGGCGGAATTGAAATTGGAAATGGTGTTTTAATCGGTCATAATGTAACACTTGCAACATTAAATCATGATGAAAGACCTAAATTCAGACAAAATATTTACCCAAAACCGATAAAAATCGGTGATAATGTTTGGATAGGTTCTAATGCAACAATTTTACAGGGAGTAACAATAGGTAATGGTGCAATAATCGGAGCAAATGCAGTCGTTACGCATGATGTTCCTGAAAATACGATAGTCGCAGGTGTTCCTGCAAAGATAATAAGGAAGGTAGAGGTGTAAATGTTTAAGCATATTTTATTAGGCTGTTTAGCAGTTTTGTTAATATTTGGAGGTTTCAATATGGCAAGTGCAAAGAGTTGTAATTGCAAGTGGGATAAGGTATTCCCTAAATCTGATAAAGTCAATGTTGAGCGTGTTACGTTTAAAAACAGGTTTGGAATTGAACTTGTCGGAGATTTATACACACCAAAAGCAATGAATAAAGATGATAAACTTCCTGCTATTGCTATATCAGGGCCTTTCGGAGCAGTAAAAGAACAAGCTTCAGGTCTTTATGCTCAAACTTTGGCTGAACGTGGTTTTGTTACTCTTGCATTTGACCCAAGTTTTACAGGTGAAAGCAAAGGTACACCAAGACATGTTGCAAGCCCTGATATAAATACGGAAGATTTTTCTGCCGCAGTTGATTATTTGAGCAATAACAAAAATGTTGATTCTGAAAGAATTGGCATTTTAGGAATTTGCGGTTTTGGCGGATTTGCAATTAATGCAGCAGCCATTGACACAAGAATTAAAGCAACAGTTGCAAGCACAATGTACGATATGACAAGAGTTTCAGCATTTGGATATAATGATTCAATGGATGAAAATGCAAGATTTGAATTAAAACAAAATCTTAATAAACAAAGAACAGAAGATTTCAAGAACGGTACATACAAAGGTGCTGACGGCTTGCCTGAGAAATTAACAGGGAATGAACCTCAATTTGTAAAAGATTATTGGGGATATTATAAGACTAAAAGAGGATTTCACGCTCGTTCAATAAATTCTAACGGCAAGTGGAATATGACTTCATCATTATCTTTAATAAATCAACCAATTTTACAGTACGCTCACGAAATCAGAACTCCTGTTTTAATCGTTCATGGTGAAAATGCACACTCAAGATATTTTGGCGAAACAGCATTCAGTAAATTGAAAGGTGATAACAAAGAACTCTATATTGTAAAAGGTACAAACCACGTTGATTTGTATGACGGTGGCGATAAAAATGCCATTCCATTTGATAAAATCGAAAGTTTTTATAAAGAGAACTTGAAATAGTTTTTATTTGGATAAAATTAATATTAAGAAAACAGAAGGATTTATACAAATAACCTTCTGTTTTTTATCATTAATTCAAATTTATTTCAAACCCTCAACCCATTGTTTTAATTCATTAACTGACGGATTGCCGTTTAGCACTTTACCTTCAACGATTTTGGTTGAAGTTGATACACTTGATTTTAGATTATTTGCTGTATCACCAAGCCCGCTGCTACCTGATGTTGCAAATATGATAACCTTTTTGCCTGAAAAATCATATTTTTCTAAAAATGTATGAACAACTTTCGGTGCAGTTCCCCACCAAATCGGAAATCCTAAATATATTGTGTCGTAATTATCAATCGAAAAATTATCAGAAACTAATTCAGGTCTTGATTTCGGGTCATTCATTTCAACTGAACTTCTTGAATTGCTGTCGTGCCAATTCAAATCGGCACTTGTATATGGTTTTAACGGTTTGATTTCGTATATGTCAGCACCTGTGACTTTGGCTAAGTTTTGAGCAACTCTTTTTGTTGTTCCAGTTGCTGAAAAATATGCAACTAAAGTATTTTCTGATT
>Ga0310690_10000652_pt1 | contig 70996 bp, 58 predicted proteins | sample AusTroGonzalo_MG_2_FD_207661 | JGI IMG/M metagenome (GOLD analysis project Ga0310690, IMG submission 207661) | Bovine rumen microbial communities from tropical cattle in Woodstock, Queensland, Australia - Gonzalo_04 (v2) (version 2) | ecosystem: Host-associated > Mammals > Digestive system >...
TCAAACAGTTGAAAAGGGTACTCTTACCTACATTCGGCAACCCTACGATTCCACATTGTAATGACATTCTATTTTGGTTTTTACGATTACAGATAATAAAAAAGTGCGCAAAGTTACTACTTTTTTTGCACATACGCAAATAAAATTGAAAATAAACGAAAATACAACGAATTTACTTATAATAAAATGTGGAAAAATTGACGTAAATGGGTAAAAACTCAATAAAGAATGATATATGCTTGCATATGTCATTTTTTTTTATTACCTTTGCAGCGCAAAATGTCGCTAATTTAAAAATTCATTTAATACTTAAACGATTATGGCAAAAAAAGCACTTAACAAGTGGACAGCGCCGAAGAGCGTAGCTCCCGAGAAAATCATCCAGTTTGGTGAAGGAAACTTCCTTCGCGCATTTGTAGATTGGATTGTATGGAACATGAACGCCAAGACGAACTTTAACGGTTCGGTAGCGGTTGTTCAGCCGATTGACAAAGGAATGGTCGAGTGGCTCAACGGACAGGACTGCTTGTATCACGTGAACTTGCAGGGCCGTCTCAAAGGCGAGGCAGTGAACTCACTGGAGCGTATTGACGTTATCAGTCGCGCGCTGAATCCTTACTCGCAGAACTGGGCTTTCATGGCGTTGGCAGAGCAACCGGAGATCCGTTTCGTGATTTCCAACACAACCGAGGCGGGAATTACATTCGATCCGAATTGTAAGTTCGCAGATGCGCCGGCAAGTTCGTATCCGGGCAAGCTGGTTCAGTTGTTATTCCGTCGTTACAAGACTTTCAACGGTGATCCGACGAAAGGTTGGATCTTTATGCCTTGTGAGTTGATTTTCTTGAACGGACACCACCTCAAAGATTGCATCCGCAAGTATATCGAGCTCTGGAAGGATGACTTTGGAGCTGATTATGAGGGCTTTAAAGAGTGGTTTGAGAAGTATAACTATGTTTGCGCAACGCTTGTTGACCGTATTGTGCCGGGCTTCCCGCGTAAGGATATCGCTGAGATTCAAGAGAAAGTGGGTTACAACGACAACCTTGTTGTACAAGCCGAGATTTTCCATCTCTGGGTAATTGAGAAACCGGAGAATATGTCTATTGCTGAGTTGGAGGCTGAGTTCCCTGCAAACAAGGCAGGTTTGAACGTGTTGATCGCAGAGAGCGAGAAACCGTACCACGAGCGCAAAGTAACGCTGCTCAACGGCCCACATACCGTACTTAGTCCTGTTACCTACCTTAGCGGTGTCAACATCGTTCGTGACGCTTGCAACCATGAGGTTTTGGGCAAGTATATCAATAAGGTGATGTTTGACGAGCTGCTCGAGACCTTGAACTTGCCGAAGGATGAACTGAAGGCATATGGCGAGAGCGTATTGGAGCGCTTCAACAACCCGTATGTAGATCACGCTGTAACGTCTATTATGCTGAACTCGTTCCCGAAATTCGAGACCCGTGACCTGCCTGGTCTGAAGATTTATCTGGAGCGTAAGGGTGAACTGCCGAAGGGATTGGTTCTTGGTTTGGCAGCGATTATCACTTACTATAAAGGTGGTGTTCGTGAGGATGGCGCTCCTATTCAGCCTAATGATGCACAGGAGATTATGGATCTGTTAGCACAACTCTGGGCAACCGGTGATCATCGCAAGGTGGCAGAGGGTGTACTCGGTGCAACTGATATCATCTGGAAAGAGAGCAAACAGAACCTCAATGAGATTCCGGGTCTGACAGACTTGGTCGTTAAATTCCTCGATGAAATCGAAGCAAAAGGTATGTTAGAAACCGTTAAAACGATTCTCTAATATGACAGCAATACTGAAAATCAACCCTGCGGATAATGTGGTGGTAGCAATACAACCGCAGTCCGCAGGTGCGGTTATTGAAGTGGAAGGTAAGAAAATCACCGTGTTGGAAGATGTACCTGCCGGACATAAGATAGCCATCAAAGATCTTGCCGAAGGCGAGAACGTTATCAAATACGGCTTCCCGATCGGTCACGCGCGAGAAGCGAAGAAAGCCGGTTCGTGGATGAACGAAAACAATATCAAAACGAACCTTGCCGGCCTGCTTGAATATGAGTATCATCCCAAGGATGTTGTGCTGAATATCCCCGATGAATCCAGAACTTTTATGGGGTATCGCCGTAAAGACGGACAGGTGGGTATCCGCAACGAAGTATGGATTATTCCGACGGTAGGATGCGTGAATGGTATCATCCAGAAATGCGCCGAGCGTCTGCGTCAGGAGACAGGAGCGGATAATATTTTTGCGTTCACGCATAACTACGGTTGTTCGCAGTTGGGCGATGACCATGAGAATACCAAGAAGATTCTGCGTGATATGATTCATCATCCCAATGCCGGTGCTATTCTGGTAGTCAGCCTGGGTTGCGAGAACAACCAGCCGGATGTGTTCAAAGAGTTCTGCGGCGAGATTGATGAGGATCGTGTGAAGTTCGTGGTGACGCAGAAGATTCAAGGCGATGAAGTGGAATATTGCATGCCGATTTTGCGTGAACTATATACCAAGACGACACATGACAAGCGGGTTGCTGTTCCTCTGAGCGAGCTGCGCGTAGGTCTAAAATGTGGCGGTTCAGACGGTTTCAGCGGCATCACAGCGAACCCGTTACTTGGTTGCTTGAGCGATTGGCTTGTAGCGCAAGGTGGAACTACTGTATTGACCGAAGTACCGGAGATGTTCGGCGCGGAGACCATTCTGATGGATCGTTGTGCCAACAAGGGTTTGTTCGACCAAACCGTGCATCTGATTAATGATTTCAAGGATTATTTCTTGTCGCATGGTGAGCCGGTAGGTGAGAATCCGAGTCCGGGTAACAAAGCCGGAGGTATCTCGACGCTGGAAGACAAAGCGCTGGGTTGCACTCAGAAATGCGGTAAATCCCTTGTGCGTGGTGTTATGGCCTATGGCGAGCGTTTGCAAGTGAAGGGGCTTAACCTGCTCTCTGCGCCGGGTAATGACCTTGTGGCATCAACGGCACTCGCATCCTGCGGATGCCATATGGTGCTTTTCACCACCGGTCGCGGCACGCCGTTTGGTACGTATGTTCCGACCATGAAGATTTCGACCAATTCGAATCTGTACAAAAACAAGCCGAACTGGATTGACTTCAACGCCGGCGTGATTGCAGAAGGTGAACCGATGGAGCAGGTAGCAAAGCGCTTTGCGGACTTCGTTATTGATGTGGCTAACGGCACTAAGACCAACAACGAGAAGAACGGTTATCACGAAATAGCTATCTTCAAAAACGGTGTTACGCTGTAAAGCTATATCAAAAAAGGAAAAAGTGGCATACACATTTGTGTATGTCATTTTTTTGTTGTACCTTTGCATGCAAATTGACGAACCATGATTTTTTCGACAATACGGGAAGCGCTATTCAGTATTTTTTATCCGCGTACATGTGTGATGTGCGGGGCATATATTGAGGATGAAGCAGAAGGTGTACTTTGTCCCCAATGTCTGCGCGATTTGCCACGTACCGAACAGGCGGAAAGACCGCAAAACGAAACAGAAATGGCGGTGTTGGGGCAACCATCCGATATGGTGCGGGCAGCAAAGGTGATGCATGTGGATAAGGCAGCGGCTTTTCTGTTTTATGAAAAAGAGCACCCGGTGCAGCAGATGATTCATACGATGAAATACGGCGATAGGCCGGAGATCGGTTTTCAACTCGGGCGACAAGCGGCAATAGAGATGCAATATGCGGATTTCTTCGAAGGAATCGATGTTATTGTGCCTATGCCGCTTCATGTGAAACGTTTGCGCGAGCGGGGGTATAATCAGTCGGAATATATCGCGCGAGGGATAAGTGATGTAACCGGCATACCGGTGGATACGACTCATGTGACGCGCGTTCGGAATACGCCTAAACAAGCATTGCAGCGCGGAGAGAACCGCAAAAATAATGTAGCAGATGCTTTTGCGGTCAATCATCCGGAACAATTCTATCATAAACATATCCTTCTTGTTGATGACCTTATTACTACCGGCGAAACGGCGAAGAGTTGTTTGCATGCCATGCGGCTGTTCAGAGGGGCAAAATTTACCGTCTTTGCCCTCTGTAAAGCGCGATAAAGCGACAAAATGAAGAATTTTCTTGCATATGTCACAAAAAAGCAGTAAATTTGCACGCAATTTTAAAACCATGACAAAAAAATACGATTTTCTAATCATCGGCGGCGGTGTGGCCGGTATGAGTTTTGCGCTGAAAGTAGCGCGTGCAGGCAAGTACAAAATAGCTTTGTGCTGCAAGACGACGTTGGAAGAAGCGAATACTGCCAAAGCGCAAGGCGGTATAGCCTCTGTGACAAACCTTTTGGTGGATGATTTTGACAAGCATATACACGACACAATGGTAGCAGGGGATTGGTTAAGCGATCCGGCTGCCGTTGAGCAGGTAGTACGCAATGCGCCAAAAGGTATTCAGGAATTGGTTAACTGGGGAGTTAACTTCGACAAGAAGGAAGATGGTGCCTTTGATCTGCATCGCGAGGGCGGACACTCGGAGTTCCGAATCCTTCACCATGCTGATGATACCGGCGCAGAGATTCAACGCGGATTGATGGCGGCGGTGCGTAATAATCCGTATATTGATGTGCTGGAAAACCATTTTGCCGTGGAAATCATTACGCAACACCATTTAGGCGTGCGTGTAACGCGCCGTACACCGGACATCGAATGCTACGGAGCATATATCCTCAATCCTGAGACGCAGAAAATAGATACCTACCTCAGCCGCATCACCCTTATGGCAACAGGTGGAACGGGAGCCGTGTATGCGACGACGACCAATCCGGAGATAGCAACCGGTGACGGTATAGCGATGGTTTATCGTGCGAAAGGTATGGTCAAAGATATGGAGTTCGTGCAGTTCCATCCAACGAGTCTGTATAACCCTCAAGAGACGCACCCAGCCTATCTCATCACTGAAGCGATGCGCGGTTACGGAGGTATCTTGCGCTTGCCTAACGGAGAAGAGTTTATGCAGAAGTACGATCCGCGTCTCAGCCTTGCTCCGCGTGATATCGTGGCACGTGCGATTGACAACGAAATGAAAATCCACGCGATCGACCATGTGTGTCTTGACGTTACGCACAAAGATCCGGAGGAGACCAAGCACCATTTCCCGAATATCTATGCCAAGTGCTTATCTATTGGTATAGATATCACAAAGGAGTATATTCCCGTAGCGCCATGCGCACACTACATGTGCGGCGGTATCAAAGTTGACTTGGATGGTCAGTCGTCTATCCGCCGCTTGTATGCTGTGGGTGAGTGTTCGTGCACGGGCTTGCACGGAGGAAACCGCTTGGCATCCAACTCGCTCATCGAAGCTGTCGTTTATGCGGATGCGGCAGCCAAACACAGCCTCAGTGTGATAGAGAACTACGATTTTAACGAGAAAATACCCGCGTGGAACGATGAAGGTACATTGTCCAACGAAGAGCGCGTACTCATCGCCCAAGATGTCAAAGAAGTGGGGCAGATTATGTCCACGTACGTGGGAATAGTACGTTCCGATCTGCGTTTGCGTCGTGCGTGGGAGCGTTTGGATCTGCTCTATGAGGAGACAGAAGATCTCTTCAAACGCGTCAAAGCAGACAAAGAGATTTGCGAGTTGAGGAATATGATCAACGTCGGCTATCTCATTACCCGCCAGGCTATGGAGCGTAAAGAAAGCCGCGGACTACATTACACGATTGATTACCCGCGAACCGACAATAATCACCCTCAAGAAGTGTGGTGATATAGAGGTTATGGGTTAAGGGTTACAGGTTATAGGTGAAAGGGATTTCGTTACATAGTGTTGTGCCTGTGCGTGCTGAGGCGCGTGAAGGAAGCGAACAGAACACACAGATGCTGTTTGGCGAGTTGTGTTCTGTGCTTGAGGAACAACCTCGCTGGGCACGTATCAAACTGGAGTCTGACGGCCAGGAAGGTTGGGTGGACAGGAAAATGCTTTGCCCAATGACCGAAGAAGAGTATAAACCCTATTCCGAGGCATTGAAGGCTTCCGCAATGGTAGTTATGCCTATGGCATATGCTGTGAGCGAGAACAACGGACAAACGATACCGCTGACTGCGGGTACTCGGCTTACGAACTACAAAGACGGTCGTTTTGAGGTGCTCGGTGTCGGTTTCCGCATAGACCCATCTATGGTAATAACGCAAGCGATTGAACTTAATCAAAACAATTTGCTGCAAACGGTGCGGTTTTTCCTCAATGTGCCCTATCTGTGGGGCGGCAAGAATGCTATGGGAATGGATTGTTCCGGATTTACGCAGGTCATCATGAGCCTTTTCGGCAAGAAGCTACTGCGCAATGCAAGCGAGCAAGTTACACAGGGACACTCAATCAGCGACCTTAAAGAAGCGCAAGCCGGTGACTTGGCGTTTTTTGACCATGAAGACGGCAGAATATCGCATGTCGGTATAGTGATTGATTCGGAACGTATTATTCATTGTTCCGGTCGTGTAAAAGTGGAGAAACTGGATAGCACCGGTATCTTTAGTCCGGAGCAGGGTAGTTATACACATCATTTGGTAACAATTCAACGTCTCTAACGCGCACGCGCGTATAAATATATAAGTATATAAGGAAAAGAGCAAGGCCATGAATGTCTTGCTCTTTTCTGTACCGCGAGCCGGGGTCGAACCGGCACAGCCATCACTGGCCAAAGGATTTTCATACATCCGCTGTTGATCACGCAGCGTTTGCTTGGACTATGTCTTAACCCTATCCCTTCGGACGTAGGTTGTGGGTATATAGTCTCTACACATTTAGGCATTGCTGCCACTTAGCTCGGCGTTCTGAACATTTAAAGGCTGTTCCATTCGCCGAATTAGCCCACTTCTACATCAAGCCTTTCGACCTGAGCACTCTTTACCTTTGTTCTTTCCTCGATAGTTGTCTGTTAGTGCATGGCAGTTTGGACACAGTAATTGGATGTTTTCCAATCGTTGGTCATCCCGAATGGCATTGATGTGATGTAACTCCAATGCTATCGGTTTTCCCATCCATTCTGTCAAGCCGCAACATTCGCACTTAGCCTGCTTTACTCCTTCGCGCAACAACCGTTCGCGCAGGTGATTCGCATTCACAAACGTCGAATGTTCCACCAGAATCGCCTCTAAAGGTTGTGCTTCCCGGAGAGGCTTGCGCCGAACTCCTTGATTCCACCCTTGTCCTGTCATATGAGACGTATCGAGGTGTAACTCTTGAATTTTGCGTTTAACAGTGTCATAATTGCTTCCCGCTACTCGCAGATGTAGCTTTTCAATTACTTGCGCGTAAGAGTAGCTAGTACGTACTGCTTCTACAAAATCCTGATCAGTCCATTTTCGTTTACGCATAAACAAAAAATGCTTTGTCAAAGTCCTTCGTGTCTACCTATTCCACCATCGCGGCAGGTGACTTATTCAAAATCGGGTGCAAAGGTACTGCTTTTTTGTGACATATGCAAATAATTTTGCAAAAAAATATTACTTTTTGTCGGGTGAGTTGCAGAAATACAACATTCGATAGCAATTTGAGAAGAAAAAAGACATGTTTTGTAAACTTTAGTTAGCAAAATCATCGAAATATATATTTTTTTGTCAAAATGTTTTGTCAGTATAGAAAAAGGTTGTACCTTTGCAGCCAAATTTCCGATTTCGGGGTGGTCGAATATCGATTATAACGAATACGAAAGATAAATGGTATTAACAAACAATTAATTAAGGTATGAAGAGATTCTTACTCATTTTGTCCGTTTGTATGCTTACATTCGGACAGGTTATGGCGCAAAGCCAAACCATTACCGGTAAGGTATTGAGTGCCGGAGACAATGAGCCGATCATTGGCGCATCCGTTCAGGTGAAAGGTACTCAAAAAGGAACTATTACCGATATTGATGGTCAGTTTTCCATCGAGGTCGAGCCGGGTGCAACTCTGGTAGTGTCCTTTATCGGTATGAGCAGTCGCGAAATCGCAGCAGCAGACGGTGTTGTTGTTACGTTGTCTGAGGACACGAAACAATTGGAAGAAGTCATGGTTGTTGCCTTCGGTACTGCTACTAAGAAATCGTTTACCGGTGCAGCATCTGTTGTTAAGGCAGATGAGATTAACAAGCGCCAAGCAAGTAACGTTACCGAGACTCTTGTAGGTCAGGTAGCCGGTGTGCAGGGCTTGAGTAATTCCGGTCAGCCGGGTACAACGAGTAACATCCGCATCCGTGGTATCGGTTCGATGAACTCCAGTAACGCTCCGTTGTATGTTATCGATGGTATTCCTGCCAGCGATGATGCAGTGAGCACGCTGAGTAACAGTGATATCGAGTCTGTTACCGTATTGAAGGATGCTGCTTCTAACGCATTGTATGGTGCGCGTGGTGCAAACGGTGTCATCCTCATTACTACCAAGCGTGGTAACACCCGTGACGCACAAATCAAGATTGATGCCAAGTGGGGTGTTAACCAGCGTGGTGTGCCGACGTATGACATCATGACCGATCCGGGTATGTATTACGAGACTTTCTATCAGGCTCTGTACAACCAGTATGGTTCACACGATGCAGCTAACCGTTATTTGCTTGATGCTAACAACGGTGGTCTCGGCTATCAGGTTTACACAATTCCTGAGGGCGAGCGTTTGGTTGGTACGAACGGCAAGTTGAACCCGAACGCTGTTCCGGGTTATGTAGTTACCAACAAGGGTGAGCAATATACCTTGCTGGCAGACAACTGGTTCAACGAGTTGTTCAAATCGAACAACCTCCGTCAGGAGTACAACTTCAGTGTCAGCGGTTCGACTGACAAATTGACCTATTTTGCTTCCGGTAACTATCTGGATGATTCCGGTATCATTGAGAACTCCGGTTATCGTCGTGCTACCGCACGTGCAAACGTGGATTATCAGGCAAAGAAATGGTTGAAGATCGGTACAAACATGAGCTACAGCCACGCTGACATGATGTATCCGGAAGAGGATGAGTACGGAAATTACTCGAGTGGTAACTTGTTCTACGTAAGTAACAACATCTCCCCGATCTATCCGCTTTACATCCGTGACGGTGAAGGAAAAGTTATGATTGACAAGAACGGTTATACGATGTATGACTACGGAGATGCTACTGTTAACGGTCAAGTACGTGCGTTCATGAACCAATCTAACCCGGCAAGTGCTATCGAGCTGAACAAGTCGATCTATAAGAAGGACATCTTCACCGGTAAGTGGTTCTTGCAAGTTGAACCGTATAAGGGCTTGAAATTCAACGCTAACCTTGGTGTTCACTATGCAGGTGTACGCTATCAGACGACAGCCAACCCCTTCTATGGTCAGTTTGCTTCTTCGGGTGGTTATGCATATGTTAATTCAACCCGCTCTTTAGGTTTCGACCAACAATACCTTATTACGTTTGCACGTAAGTTCGGTGATCACAATGTGGATGCTTTGGTTGGTTACGAAAACTATCATTACACCCATTCGTCTATTTCGGGTACAAAGCAGAAACTGTTCAACCCGGATATCGCCGAGATCAGCAACGCAATTCTGTCTCCGGATGCTTCGTCTTCAACAGATTCCTATTTTACGCAGGGTATTCTTGTACAGGCTAAATACGACTATGCAAGCCGTTACTATGTAAGTGCTTCCTATCGTCGTGACGCTTCTTCCCGTTTTGCTAAAGGACACCAGTGGGGTAACTTCTGGTCTGTAGGTCTTGCTTGGGATATCAAGTCTGAGCCGTTCATGGAAAGTGTTGAGAATGTGGATCTTTTGAAACTCAAAGTGAGCTACGGTTCGCAGGGTAATGATAACCTGTTGACCCAAGACGGTTATACCAACTACCATGTATGGGCTGACCAATACACGATCAGTGAGAACAACGGTGAGTTCGCTACTACTCTTTCTTACAAGGGTAACAAGGACATCACTTGGGAGACTTCTTACAACTTCAACGCCGGTATCGACTTCGCGTTCTTCCACGAGCGTTTCAGCGGTACTATCGAAGGTTGGCGTCGTCGTACCGTAGATATGTTGTATTATCAGCCGGTACCTGCTTCGTTGGGTTACAGCTATCTGCCGGTTAACATCGGTTCTGTAAGCAACGCCGGTATGGATGTTGAGCTCCGCGGTGACCTCGTTAAGACACGTAACGTGACTTGGTCTCTCTATGCTAACTTGACCTTCTTCAAGAACAGAATCATCAAACTGGCTCCGGAACTTGATGGTCAATGGATTGATGGTACCTATATCTACAAAGAGGGTGAAGGTCTCTATAACCGTTATTTGAAGAGCTATGCAGGTGTTGATAAAGAAACCGGTAAATCGTTGTGGTACATCAACACGACGGACAGCCTCGGTAATGTAACTGAGAAGGGTGGTACAACAGATGTATATAGCAAAGCTGATTTCTATGAGTCCGGTGACATTCTGCCGAAGGTTTACGGTGGTTTCGGTACCGAACTGAAAGTTTACGGTGTAGATCTCTCTGTAGCATTCAACTATCAGGCAGGCGGTCGTATCTACGACAGCGGTTATCTGCTGATTATGCACGGTGGTAACTCCAGCAACGCCGGTCACAACTGGCACAAGGATATCTTGAAAGCTTGGACACCGGAGAATACCGATACCGATGTTCCTGCACTCAACGCAGGCGATCAGTATGTAAACGGTGCTTCGGATCGTTGGCTTACTTCGAGCAACTATGTAGCTCTCCAGAACATTACGCTCGGTTATACTTTCCCGGCTAAACTGACCAAGAAAGCTCACATCGAGAAGATTCGTCTCTATGCTGTAGCTGATAACGTAGCATTGTGGTCTGCACGTAAGGGTCTTGATCCTCGTCAGAGCAACACGACTTCTAACTCGACTTATTATTCACCGATGCGTACTATCTCCGGTGGTGTAAGTATTACGTTCTAATTAAGAAAGGAGAAAAATTATGAAAACGATTAGTAAATATGTATCTGTTCTCCTCGTTGCAGCGTTGTCTTTCACCGCATGTAATGATTGGATGAATGCAGAACCGGAAGGTGCTACCAAAACCGCTGACCAGAAAGCGGAGGCTGCTGCGCAGAACCCTTCTGCCGCTTCTGCTGATATCTCGGCTATCTACGCCCAGTTTATCCAACTGTATTCCGGTCTTGGTGACCTCGGTTACAGCCGTCACAACGATTTCGGTTATGCCGCTATCTGTATGTTCTGTGACGCACAAGGTCAGGACTTTGTAAGCCCGAACATCGGTTATAACTGGTTTGGTTTTTCTAACTGGACAGCAATTCGTGATAATACCCTCAACACAACATCCGGTCTTATCAGCCACCTGTTGTGGAATGAGTACTACAAAATTATTCACGCTTGCAATAATGTGATTGAAATCGTTGAGCGCGAGAATCCGGGTTCGATGCGTTATGCACTGTCCCAGGCTTTGGCTGTACGCGCATTCTGCTACCTCCAGCTCGCTCAACTCTATCAGTTTACCTATAGCGAAGCTACGCTGTCGAAGCCTTGCGTTCCTATTGTAAAGGATCGTATGACTGCAGAAGAGCAGGCTAACAACCCCCGTGCTACTGTAGAGCAGGTGTTCACGCTGATCAAGAATGACCTGGATTATGCGTGTGACTCTCTCGAAGGTTTCGTACGTTCCGACAAGGGTTATGTTGATCAGGCTGTAGCTTTCGGTCTCCGTGCTCGTGCTAACCTCGTAATGCAGAACTGGGCTGAGGCAGCTGCTGATGCTGACAAAGCACTCCAACTTTCTGGTGTAAGTCCGCTTACTATTGCTGAGGCTGGTCTTCCGGGCTTCTCAATGGCAGATGCACATAATGTACTTTGGGCAAACATCGTAGTGGAGACTAACGACATCGTACAGACCGGTATTATCAACTGGCCTTCGCACATGTCCACATTCTACGGTGACGGTTATACCGGTGTAGGAGCTACCCGTTGGATTGCAAGTGCACTCTATGATGAAATCTCAGAAACGGATGTTCGTAAGGGTTGGTGGTTGAACGAAGACCTCGAGTCTCCGCTGCTCAACGCACCGGGTTACGTAGCTCTGAAAGAGGACATCCTCGCACAAGAGACCCCGTACCTGAACGTTAAGTTCGGTACCGGTGACGGTACTGTTAGCGGTCTTGGTGCAGCTGCTGCTGACTGGATCCTGATGCGTGCTGAGGAACTTATCCTCATCAAGGCTGAAGGTCTCGCTCGCTCCGGTGGTGACGGTGCAGGTACGCTGACCTCTTTCGTGCAGACTTATCGTGATCCGTCTTACAACGTAGGTGTTCATGGTTTGAGCATTGAAGATGAGATCTGGTGGCAACGCCGTGTTGAACTCTGGGGTGAAGGTTTTGCATGGGGCGATATCATGCGTCTTGGCAAGGACATCATTCGTACTAACTCGGACAACTGGCCTGCTGAATGGGTACAGGATGTAAAAGCCGGCCGTAATATCCTCTTGTGGCGTATCCCGCAATCCGAGATCGAGGCTAATAAGGGTATCAGCGAGGCTCAAAATAACCCGGTTGAAGCATATTAATCCTAAAAATGGTAACGATTATGAAAACAATAAATAAATTTTTGCTCCTTCTCGCAGCAACCGTGTTTACACTCACGGCTTGCGAGAAAAGCGCAGAACGCGAGCCGTCGCCTGCTGGAAACCCAAAGGCTATTGCCTTTGAGAGTGGCAACATTTACGTGGAGATCAATCCGGCTAAGGCTGCACTTGCATATGAGATTAAAGTGGCACGCAGTTCCTCTGAGGCTGAGTTGTCCGCTACCCTTAAGGTAGAAGGTGATGTGGATGTTATTAACGTTCCGACCACTGTGACATTTGCTGCCGGTGTCAACGAGGCTGTTGTTAAACTGACTTTCCCTGAAGCACAGGTTGATTCCACTTATTCTGTAGTACTCAGCGTTGACTCTGTCAATCTGTCTCCGTACACAGATGGTAACACAACGTGCAAATTTACTGTAGCTATCGCTGCATGGGAATCTGCCGCTACTCAAGCAATTATATTTGATGGTATTGTAAATGTATTCTACGGTACTGGAAATCCGGGTTGGTATGTAAATTACCTGCGTAAGGATAATGTGGACGGTTCGTTTGATATCCGTTTAATCAATCCTTATACTGTTCTTCCTGATTACAGAGACGGTAATGTGGATGATCCTATTGCAGACCAATTTAACCTCTACAAAGGCTTCCCGTATAACTATCCGGAAGATGTGGACAGCAAGGGATCGTACAATATGGATATCCACGTAGCTGCTGATGGTACTGCTACTTTCGATAAGTTTGCTATGGGTATGACTTGGTCGTACGGTGCATTCTCCGGTGCACATGCAGCATCTGTTGCTTTAGGCGAATATGACGCTACTCTCAAGTGTATTACTTTTGCCGGCGGTTCTGTGGCTTGCAGCATGAGCGATTATAACGAAGGTGCGTTCTATTTTGGTACGGAGCCTCTGATTGTATATCTGGATGCTACTGCATATCAGAATGACCACCTCTCTATTACCGATTTCAACGATCCTTCTATCGAGTGGGAAGAAGTAGAGAGTGTAGTGAACCAGTTTGAATCGACCATTTTCAACTTTGTCAACGAAGAGCAGAAACTCTACAAGGCTGTTGATCAGTACCCCGAAAACCCCAAGAGTCCGTTCCTTAACCTCTACTGCTTGAAGGATGTTTATTCTGAGGGTGCTAACCTTGCATTCTACTGGGATGGCGAAGACGGTGCTATTCAGATTCCGTCTGAGCAAGACATGAAGATCTCGTTCATGAAGCAAGAGCTCATCATCGCTGCAGGAACCGGCACGGTTACCACCGTTGATGTAAAGGGTACTGCAGTGAAGGTATTCAGTTTCGACTTGACTATCGTTTCTGACCAAGGCAATTTGGTGGGTGAGTTCACAGAAACCTTCTCTCTTGCTAACGAGGCTATCGTATTCGAGAAGAGCGACTTCATCGGTAGCTTTACCATGGCAGGTTATAGCCAGTTCACAGGTGAAGCTGAAACGGTTGATGTTACTATCGCAGAAGAAGAAGGAGAACTTGTTCTCCACGGCATCACGTACTGCTCCGGTTTGGTAGCTGAGTTTGATGATGCAACGGGTACGCTCTCTATCGCTCCGCAGGTTCAAGATTCTATATATGGCGCTTATGATATCGCATTCTATACCACTGTAGGTAACAATGCAAGCGTAGAAGCTGCGCTTGAGTTCGCCTTTAGTCTGAGCGGTGTCGCTAAGTTGACTGCAACCAGCGAGGCAGATGGTTATCTCGTACGTAGCGAGGCTGCCGGAGGCTGGCTCGCAGGTCATTACGATCTGACCTTGACGCCTGCAGCGCCTGCTGCGGCTCCTGCTAAGATGCCGGCTATTAATGGTGCATTTGACCTCAAGAACCGTGCATTCAAGGCTGCTAATACTCCGAGCGTAGAGCATCTCACTATCAAGGGTAAGTACCATATGAGTGCTAAGACTCTTAAGGGTGAACCAATGGCTCTCTAAGCACCTGCATCGGATACAATAGGTATCCCATCTAAAAAACGACATCGCATTGCGGTGTCGTTTTTTTGTGTTAAATCATAGGATGATAGTAGTGATACGGTACGGAGAGATACCGTGATTATAAGGACTTAATTAGCATAATAATATACTAATAACCTATTAATAACATACTAATCACATACTAATCACCTACTATAATAAGGTAAAAATAGGTAAGAGATAAGAAGTAATAGGTAATAGGTAAGAAGTAAAAGTGAAGTGGTAAAAAGGGGAGGTTTTTATTTTTATAGAAAATAAATTTGCATATGTCAATTTTTTGTTGTAACTTTGTAGCCGATTTTGTATTATGGCAAATAAGCGCAAGATAATAAACGATCCGGTGTTCGGGTTTTTGACGATTCCTAACGAATTGATTTTTGATGTGCTGCAACATCCGTATGTGCAGCGTTTGAGCCGTATTCGTCAGTTGGGTTTGTCGTACTTGGTGTATCCGGGTGCTATGCATAGTCGGTTCAGTCATTCGATAGGCGCGATGCACTTGATGCAAGAGGCAATACAATCGCTGCGGATGAAAGGTGTGGAGATCACGGAGGAGGAATCGACAGCTGCACAGATTGCGATTCTGCTGCACGACATCGGTCATGGCCCATTCTCCCATGTACTGGAGCACACGCTCGTGGAAGGCGTTACGCACGAAGATATATCGCTGCTGATGATGCAGAGGATTAATGAAGATTTAGGGGTTACGGGTTACGGGTTACAGGTTACGGGAGATGGGTTACAGGTTACGGGAAAGCCCCTTGATACCGCGATTGCGATCTTTAAGAACGAGTATCCGAAGCATTTTCTGCATCAGTTGATATCGAGTCAATTGGATGTGGATCGAATGGATTATTTGTGTCGGGACAGTTTCTTTACCGGCGTGCAGGAAGGTCGTGTGGCGAGTGAACGGTTGCTGAAAATGCTGGATGTAAGGAATGACCGTCTTGTGGTGCAAGTGAAAGGTATCTACAGCGTGGAGAAATTCCTTATCGCCCGCCGGCTGATGTACTGGCAGGTCTATCTGCATAAGACGAGCGTTGCCGCCGAGCAGCACTTGATCAAGATTCTAAGTCGTGCCAAAGAATTAGCGGTTACGGGTTACGGGTTACAGGTTACGGGAAAGGAACTTTTTTGTTCGCCGGCTTTGCGGTATTTCTTGTATCAGCCGGTGACGTTTGCGGATTTCGGCGTGCATAGTGAGGCATTGGAGCAATATGCGCTGCTGGATGATAACGATGTACTGTGCGCCATCAAGGCATGGATCAGCAGCGGAGACAAGGTGCTTAGCGCCCTCAGCCGCAGTTTTATTGACCGTCAGCTCTTCCGCGGAGAGGTATTGAGTGAACCGCTCACCGAAGACGAAAAAGCCGCGCTCAACAAGGAATATGCGGAAGCGTTGGGTGTTTCCGAGAGCGAAGCAGCGTATCTTTGGTGCGAGCATATATCGACCAGCAACACTTACTCCGAGAAAGCCGACAGCATTGACATCCTCAATAACGACGGAACAATCCGGGATATATCTGAGGTAAGTGAGATTTTGGATTTGAAATCGTTAACCTACAAGCCGGTGAAACGATATCTGTTTAAATATAGATTGAATGGAATTTAGTGCAAAACAAATAGCAGCCTTGTTGGGCGGTGCCTTGTACGGCAACGCGAATGCCGTTGTGAGTGACGTAGCGCCCATAGAGCAGGCAGGACCGCAGCATTTGACTTTCGTGACGGAGGAGAAATACCTCTCGTTCTTAGGCACGACCCAAGCGGGTGTGGTACTCATCACGCGTAGCTTGGTGGAAGGCAAGATCGCTTTCCCGGAAGGCGAAGGGAAAGCAGGCGGAGCGTTCATTCTGGTGGAGAATGCCCGTGGGGCGATGGGGCAGTTGCTGCAGATCGTGGCAAAGGCGATGAACCCGGCAAAGAAGGGCATCGAGCAACCTTCGTTCATCAGCGAAGGCGTAGCAGTGCCGGAAGATGCGTATGTGGGTGCGTTTGCGTATATCGGCAAGAACGTGCAGCTCGGTAAAGGCGTGCAGATTTATCCGAACGTCTATATAGGCGATAACGTGCGCATCGGAGAGGGTACGATTCTCTATGCGGGTGTGAAGATCTATGCCTATACGCAGATAGGCGCCAACTGCATCCTTCATGCAGGCGTGGTAGTGGGTTCTGACGGCTTCGGCTTCGAGCCCGATGCGCAGGGTGTGAACCAGAAGATCCCGCAGATCGGTAACGTCATCATCGAAGATGACGTGGAGATAGGTGCCAACACGACTATTGACCGCGCGATGATGGGTTCGACCATCGTACGCAAGAACGTCAAGATAGACAACTTGGTGCAAGTGGCTCATAACGTAGAGGTAGGCGAGTCCACGTTCCTCTGCGCGCAGGTCGGTATCGCCGGTAGCAGCAAGATCGGCAAACATTGTATTCTGGCAGGTCAAGTAGGCGTAGCCGGACATATCGAGATTACGGATAACTGCATCTTCGGTGCACAGACAGGTATTCCTAACAGCATCCGCAAACCCGGACAATATATGGGTTATCCGGCGATTGATGCCGGACTTTGGCGGAGAGCGGTTGTCCGATTCAAACAAGCAGGTAAACAATAATGAAACAACACACATTAAAAGATAGTTTTTCCCTTAGTTCGGTAGGCCTTCATACGGGTCTGCACATCACCGCCACGTTCCACCCTGCGCCCGCCAATACAGGTGTGTGCTTGCGTCGCATTGACCTTCCGGGGCAGCCTTGTTATCAGGCGTTGGCGGACTATGTGTCTGGCACGGAGCGAGGTACGGTATTGGAGCGCGGTAAATGGAAAATCTCCACAGTGGAGCACGCGTTGAGCGCTCTCTATGCGCTTGGTGTGGACAACTGCATCATTGATGTTGATGCACCGGAGATGCCGATTCTGGATGGCAGCGCCCGGCTCTTCGTGCGCGAGATCCAGCGCGTGGGCATCGAGGAGCAAGACGCGGAGCAGCAGGTTTATGTTGTTCGTGAGCCGATTGAGTATATCTCCGAGCACGGGCATATCATGCGTATCGAACCTTGCGACCACTATGAAGTCGATGTGACGATCGCTTTCCCGTCACAACTGCTGCGCGAACAGCACGCCACGCTTAAAAATCTGGCTGACTACCCTAAGGATGTCGCTGCGGCGCGTACATTCTGCTTCGTGCGCGAGATAGAACCTCTTCTGCGTGTGGGATTGATCAAGGGCGGAGACCTCAAGAACGCACTCGTCATCTACGAAACGGAGCTGTCGCAGGGCGGTATGGATTATTTCTGTGACAAGTTAGGTCAGCCGCATTTAGATGCCACCAAGTTAGGCTATCTCTCGCCGCTGAACTACCCCAACGAGCCGGCACGCCATAAGCTGCTGGATGTTATCGGTGACCTCTCCCTGCTCGGCTTGCGGCTCCAAGGGCGTATTGTTGCCTTCAAACCCGGGCACACGTTTAACACGCAATGCGTGAGACGGCTTAGGAACCAAATCCTTAGCGAATAAAATCGTAAATCGTAAATGACCAAATCGTAAATAATAATGATAAGTCCTTTAGCATATGTAAGTCCCAAAGCGCAGATCGGCAAGAATGTAACGATTGATGCGTTTGCGTATATCGATGATAACGTGATCATCGGAGATAACTGTCATGTCTTTCCTTCGGCGGTGATCGGAGCCGTGCCGCAGGACTTGAAGTTCAAAGGCGAAGAGACGTGGACCATCATCGGCGATAACTGCGTGCTGCGCGAGTTCGTGACGATCCACCGCGGCACGGCGAGCAAAGGAAAGACTATCGTCGGTAACAATAACCTCATCATGGCGTATTGCCACGTAGCGCACGATTGTATTTTGCACGATAACATCATCATGTCGAATGCTACGCAGTTGGCCGGAGAGGTGGAGGTGGATGACTTCGCGATCATCGGCGGCGGTACGTTGGTGCATCAGTTCTGCCATATAGGCGGGCACGTGATGATACACGGAGGATCGAAGATCAGCAAGGATGTTCCGCCCTATATCATGGCGGCACGCGATCCGCTGGCATACTGCGGACTTAACTCGGTGGGACTCAACCGCCGCGGCTTTACGCCTGAGCAGATACACGGAATACAGGATGTCTATCGGCTTTTGTACCAGAGCGGCTTGAACACCAGCAAGGCACTCGAGCAGATAGAGGCGACAATACCGGCTTCACCCGAACGGGACTACATCCTCTCGTTCGTGCGCGCCGCATCAAGAGGAATCATAAAAGGGTAAACGACTAAATATACGAACAAATGACAAATGATAAAATGGTAAATGAGTCTGAGGCACGGAGCCTCAATTTCATTGAGCAGATCGTAGAAAAAGACCTCGCAGAGGGAGTGAACGGCGGACGAATCCAGACCCGTTTCCCGCCGGAGCCGAACGGATACCTGCATATCGGGCATGTCAAGGCTATTTGCATGGACTTCGGTATCGCCGAGAAATACAACGGCGTGTGCAACCTCCGTTTTGACGACACGAACCCTGCCAAAGAGGACACCGAGTACGTGGAGACCATCGAGCGCGATATCGCGTGGCTGGGCTTCAAGTGGGGCAAGATTTTCTATGCTTCCGACTATTTCCAGCAGCTCTATGACCTGGCTATCCGTTTCATCAAAGAAGGTAAGGCTTACGTCGATGAGCAGACAGCCGAGCAGATAGCCGAGCAGAAAGGTACGCCTACCGAACCAGGTGTCGCTTCGCCTTTCCGTGACCGACCCATCGAGGAGAACTTGGCGCTCTTCGAGGCCATGCAGCGTGGCGAGATAGAGGAAGGCAAAATGGTTCTCCGTGCCAAGATCGACATGGCGAACCCGAACATGCATTTCCGTGATCCGATCATGTACCGCATCATCACCAGCCACCCGCACCACCGTACCGGCACGAAATGGAAAGTGTATCCGATGTACGACTTCGCGCACGGTCAGAGCGACTATTTCGAAGGCGTGACGCACTCGATCTGTACGCTCGAGTTCGAGGTGCATCGTCCGCTCTACGACTATTTCATTGACCAGTTCAGCGGCGCCAATTTCTGCGGATTGAGTCCTTATGGCCCGGATTACCGCCCCAAACAGCGCGAGTTCAACCGCCTCAACATCACCTATACCGTCATGTCGAAGCGTAAGATGCTGCAGCTCGTCAAGGAGCATCTCGTAGCCGGCTGGGATGATCCGCGTATGCCGACCGTGTGCGGTCTGCGCCGTCGCGGCTATACACCGCAAGCGATCCGTACGTTCATGGATAAGATCGGTTACACGAAAGTGGAAGGCATGATTGACCAGGGCTTGCTCGAGCACACGATCCGTGAGGATCTCAAAGAGACAGCTCCGCGCGTTTGTGCTATCTTCGATCCGGTGAAGTTGGTGATCACCAACTACGAGGGCGAAGGAGAGACAATCATCGCGGAGAATATAGACGGCCACGAAGAACTCGGCACGCGCGAGATGAAGTTCGGTCGTGAACTGTGGATCGAACGCGGGGATTTCCTCGAGGAAGCCGACAACAAGTTCTTCCGTCTCAGCCCGGGTGGTCGTGAAGTGCGCCTCAAAGCGTCGTATATCATCCAGGCTACCGGCTGCGAGAAGGACGCTGATGGTAACATCACCACCGTCTATGCTACCTACGACCCGAACTCCAAGTCCGGTACCGAAGGCGGCAACCGCAAGACCAAAGCGACGATCAATTGGGTAGAGTGCAACTCTGCCGTGGATGCTGAAGTTCGCCTGTATGACCGTCTCTTCGCCGTAGAGAACCCCTCTGCCGACGAACGGGACTTCCGCGAGCTGCTCAATCCGGACAGTCTCAAAGTGGTAACGGCGAAAGTGGAAGCGTCGCTCGCGAAAGCGAAGATGCAGGATCACTTCCAGCTGCTCAAACAAGGCTATTTCGTGGTGGATGATGACACAACGCCGGAGCACCTTGTTCTCAACCGCACCTGCTCGCTGAAGGACAACTACTTAAAGTAGTTGACAGTTGATAGTTGACAGTTGATAATTATGCGCACACGCGTTTATAATGGCAAAGAACAGATCTTCTGCGAATGGCGTCGCCGATGGGTACGCCTGACTCCGGAAGAGTGGGTACGTCAACAGTTGCTTCACTATATGGTGGAGCAACTTGATTATCCGGCTTCGTGCATCGCGGTGGAAGTACCGGTGGAAAAATTATCAACTGTCAATTGTCAATTATCAATTAAGCAACGCTGTGACGCTGTCGTCTATGACAAGTCGATGCGCCCGCTGATGCTCATCGAGTGCAAAGCTGAGACCGTGCCGCTCACGCAAAAGACGCTCGACCAGGCTGTCACTTACAACAGGAAACTAAACGTACCATACGTATTGTTATATAACGGAGTACAGACTATTTTTGTACATGGAGAAAATAATTACACTACAGGATACCCTCGATACGCCGACCTTCTACGGCGTGAATAACAGCAATATCCTTTGCCTCAAGAACCAGCATCCGGATGTGCGGGTCGTGGCGCGCGGCTATCAGGTCAAGGTCACCGGCGCGGAGAAAGCGATCGATCTGTTTGAGCAGTCATTGCGCCGCTGCGAGCAGTTCTGCATCCGCAATAACCGCCTTTCCGAGCAGGATATACTGCTGCTTCTGCATGGCGACAAACCCCAGGAGCGCGACACCGATCATCTCATCTTGCATGGCGTGAACGGCAAGTCTATCTATGCCCGTTCCACGAACCAGCAGGCACTCGTCAAGGCCTACGAAGAGAACGATCTGCTCTTTGCGGTAGGACCTGCCGGTAGCGGTAAGACCTACACCGCGATTGCACTCGCCGTGCGTGCACTCAAACAGCGTGAGGTGCGACGGATCATCCTTTCCCGCCCTGCCGTTGAAGCCGGCGAGAAACTCGGCTTCCTCCCGGGCGATATGAAGGAGAAGATAGACCCGTACCTCCAGCCGCTCTATGACGCGCTGCAAGACATGATCCCGGGCACCAAACTGAACGAGTTCATGGAGAAAGGGATCATCCAAATCGCCCCTTTGGCGTTCATGCGCGGACGCACGCTGTCGGACGCCATCGTCATCCTCGACGAGGCGCAGAACACCACGGCTCTCCAACTTAAAATGTTCCTTACTCGTCTCGGTTTGGGAGGTAAGATGATCGTCACCGGCGATATGACACAGATTGACCTGCCGCCTTCCCAGAAATCCGGACTGCGGGATGCTCTCGAACGCTTTCAGGGCATCAAGGGCATCAAGATCATTGAGTTCAACGAGAAAGATATCGTCCGTCACCCGCTCGTCAAGAAGATCGTGGCGGCATATGATAAAGGCGAAAAGGCGAATGGCTAAAGGCTAAAGAGATAGTCAAGCGCTTCGTCGGCTTGGGCAGGGGTAATGACCTGATTGATAACCGGTTCGCCGATGTTTCGTAAGAGCGTGCAGTTGATTTCAGCTGTGCGCTCGTTCTTTTTGTCCTGCTGCATGAGGGCGATGAGTTGCGCGCGGTCGGAACACTTGCATTGCGGCCGGCCGTAGTAATGAAGCATCAGCTGCGTCAGTTGCTGCAGCGGCTCTTTCGGACAACCGAGCAGCACAACGCTCAGGTATAGTTCCGCAATCAATCCATATACCACCGCATATCCATGCGGCATCGCACCCGTAACCTGTAACCCGTAACCTGTAACCTCTTCCAACGCATGGCCGAAGGTATGGCCGAAATTAAGTACCTTGCGTAGCCCCTCTTCGTGCGGATCTTCCCGTACAATCCGTTCCTTCACCGCCACGCATTGTTCGATGAGCGGTGTCAGCGTCTCCATCGGCATCCGCTCCAAATCGTATTGCAACAGCCTATCCCATAACCCGTAACCTGTAACCCCTAACCCCTCATCTATCAGCCCCGTTTTTAGCATCTCGCCGAAGCCGCTGAGGAACTCGTTCGCAGGCAAGCTCGTCAGCCATCGGGTGTCGATGATCGTTTCTACCGGCGTATGGAACGCACCGATGCTGTTCTTCAATCCCCGATAGTTGATTCCCGTCTTCCCGCCGGACGATGCGTCGATCATCGCCAACAGGGTCGTAGGGATGTTGATATAGTCGATGCCGCGTTTGTATGTTGCTGCCGCAAAACCCGCCAGATCCGTCAGCACACCGCCGCCTACCGCAACCAGCAAACCCTTACGCGTCATGCCCTGCGCAAACAGAAAATCCCATATCTGCTGCACCGTTTCGATGGATTTGTCCGCTTCCGAGACCTTGAACCGCAAAGTAGGATACGGCAAGTCCAATACCACCGCCTCATCCGCTACGACACATACCTGCTCGTACCGCTCCAGCCGTTTCGCCAATGCACTATGTATATCTGTACAAACCATTTCGCCTGCAAAGGTACTGCTTTTTTACCACATATGCAAGCGCATACGCGTTTTTCTTTCGACTTTCTACGAAAAAATTTGTATATGTCATTTTTTTTTCGTATCTTTGTGCCCGAAATCACTACTTCTTTTGCAAAAAAGAACATTATTTGGTTCGATAACACAAAAAATACAACATTTAAATTAACATTATTAACTAAAAACTAAGAGTTATGAAGAAATTTCTTCTATTCATAGCAGCAGTAGCAATAGCTCTGACTGTTAGCGCACAAAAGGTAGTTATGCTATACGATGTAGCTAACTACATTGACTTCCAGGCGCTTTACGAGGCTGACCCTACGTTGGTGGATAACATTCCTACCAGCACGAATCTTGTAGAGTTGCCGAACGGTACTGTGCTTCGTGGCTTCCAGAGATCGGATGGCACTGAGGCTGAAATCAAATGGAATGTAAAAACCACTTACAACACGGTTGTGCCGACTCCCGAATGGGAAGGAGTTGATTCACTGAGAGTAGGTACAGCGTACCGTGCTGCCAGTCGTACATCCATCGAATTGGGGCGTCTTGGTATTACCTCGGACTTTACACTTGTCGTTTTCTTTAGCCCGAATGGTGATGCTGAACGCGGTGTAGTAGTGTCTGTGTTAGGTGACACTATCGGCGCAGTTGTGAAAAGCGGTATGAAGATTGACGGTATCCGTCCGGCTTATGCTGCAGAGTTTCGTGTGCCGGCAGGCTTCTATGAGCCGGGAGATGTTACTATCACAATGGCTAATAACACCAGCAACATCTTTGGTATAGGCATTTATCCGGATGAGGAAGTAGAACACGACGTTCCGTCGGATGCAGAGTTGGCGAACTATTATGATCAAGGAGACGTATGCGTATGTATTCATGTTCCCGCAGACATGGCATGTAACGACATCGTGCTGACCGGTTCGTTCAACGGCTGGAAGAGTTCTGCTGCTGATTGTGTTCCGTTCGAGCCTGTAGCAGGTTATGACGGTTGGTACGTAGCTTCGTTTACACCGGAATCTGAACCGGATGCTGAGAAAGGTATCCAGGCGAAACCGATTATGTTGGATGTCGATGGTCAATTCAACTGGGATTACCAAGTAGGCGCTGCTACCGTCATCCGCGGTGGTGTACAGGTTGTAAGCGGTGCTTATGCCGGTGAGATCGACCTCATCAACTACGGAACCGATGCACCGAACGTATTGACGGTTGACGCATGGAAACAAAACCCGTGTACCGCTATTTACCATAACTACACCATCACCGTTGTCAGTGACGGTTGTAACGGTTATGTTGTTCCGTTCCTCGTAGGTGCTATGACTCAATGGGCATTCCAACCCATGCAATTGGATGTGGACAAATCCGTGGAGAATCAGGTTCCGACTTATTCGATTAGTTTCAAGGCTGCAGAAGGTACTCCGTACCAGATTGTTAGCGGTTTGCTGAACGAATCAGGCGAGATCGAAATTGAGCCGGCTTGGATGGATGAGGCGTACATGCAGGCACTTATTGACGGAGGATGGATTCGTATCCCGGGTGAGGAGGGCGACAACCAACTGACCCATGAGAATGCTAACATCGTATGGGATCTCCGTGCGGATAATCTCCGTTGGGCGCGTTGCGACGAGGATCCGATAGAGTATGTTATAGTCGCTGTCAAACTGCCGTCAGAGAATTGTCCGGCAGAGGGCGTAGATATCATTGGTAGTTTCGACGAATGGGCAGGAACTCCGATGGAACTCCTCCAAACCGGCTGGTGGTTCGCTCAACTCAAGGCTAAAGCAACACAATGCTTCAAGTTCCGTTCTGCAGGTTCGTGGAATCAAGAGATCGAGATCTACAATGCAGAAGACGACAGATGGAGACTGATTAGTGATAATCAGCTCATATTCGGTCAGCTCTGGAGCGATGACTATTGGAAGGGCGTTGAGTGCAAGTGGATTGAGATTGACATGAGCGATCCGGAGATGTTCCGTTGGACCAATTCGGGTTCTGAGCCGGTGATCAATTATGTGCAAATAGACGGCTTGTATTACGCATTGAACACGGAGAATAATACAGCTAATGTTGTAGGTGTGGCCAAAAATACAGGAGAGTTTGTCGATTGGGCTACCCTGCCGCAAGAGTATGTATTCGAATCGAAATGTCCGGCAGATGCAGCGCTTTTGGGTTTGAAGAACGTAAAAGTATATGCTGATGATATCTATATCAATATCCTTGTTGAATATGATCCGGAAGAAATACCTGATCATGAATTAGTACCTTTCCATGTGTTCCTCAATACGGATAACAGCGATGCTACCGGTGGTGGCGGTGGATGGTGTTTCACTGATTTGAATGTAAATATCCTTTTGGAAGGCTTCTTATTCTTGGACGAAGACGGAAGTGGTATAGGTGAACCTTGCCAATACGATCCGGGTGTATATGCATACGCAGGTCCTGCCGGCAGTGATGAGTGGGATTGGGAAGAAGTTATGACCCCCGCTCCGTTCTGTAAATCTCGGCATATTGCAGGCAATAAAGTTGAAATTCAATTGATGCGTGAATTGATTCCTGCTAATTGGAATACAGACGAGTTTGGTATCGGTTTCGATATTCAGCAGAACTGGTCTTCTGTAGGTGTTCTGCCGCAGGCTACACCGACAGATGAAAATCCTTATGGAAAGGCTCACAAGTTGCAAGTGAAGATCCATCATGTTACTACTCCGGCTCCGGAGGCAGGTGATTATACGAATATCATCATTCCTGCTATTGTATCCTACGAGGGTCAAGAGTTCGCAGTAGTTGGTATCGAGAACAGCGCTTTCTATAACGACAAAGAGTTGGTTTCCATCGTTGTTCCTGAATCGGTATATTGGGTAGGCTACGATGCATTCTACGGCTGTGATAATTTGCTAACGTACGAAGGCCCGGCTTGTGGATTGGAAGCGATTCATAACAATAAACTGGAAGCGATAACGATCAGAAGCGGGTATGTTGATCTCTATGCTATCACCCGCAATTATCCTTTGCGCAAACTGTATATGGATGGCGCGGAGAACGAGGTATTGTATGACTATGCGTTTACCTCTCTCTCGAACCTCATAGACTTGGTTCTGCCTGTTCGCTTGCAGCAAATCGGCTACATGGCGGTTGCCGGCTGTATGAACCTGCAGCGGGTAGTGATCCCGGGTGAGACAGCAGAGATAGGCAAGCGTGCGTTTGAGGATTGCCGTAGCCTGGCTGCTGTTATCTTCGAAGGTGAAGGTCTGAGATTGATTGATGATTGGGCATTCTACAACTGCCATGAACTGGCTTCTATCAATATTCCGGAAGGAGCAGTAGAGATCGGTAAGGCTGCCTTCTACGGCTGTGTACATCTGCAAGATGCACATATCCCGGCTTCGATGCAGGCTATTGGCGACAATGCGTTTGCTCTCTGCTCGAAACTGAACATGATGGAGGTAGAAGCAGTTATCCCGCCGACGGTAGAGCCGAAGACCTTCTACGAGGTATCGCGTGAAGCACCGGTTTACGTGCCGGATGAGAGCGTAGAGACCTACCTGGCACATCCGATCTGGGGTGAACTCAATATCATTGGCCGTTCGCACATGCCGCAAGGCTTAGACCAAGTCAATGGTCAATCGTCAAATCGTAAATTGATCATTGATGGTCAGATCCTCATCCAACGTGGTGATAAGACCTACACCGTTCAAGGTCAAGAGGTGAAATAAATCTTTTTAGATTCCTATCTCTCTGAGGCGGAGCACGTGCATCGTGCCCCGTCTCTTTTTTCATCCCCATAACCCGTAACCTGTAACCCGTAACCCATTTTTTCCTAAAAAAACTTGCATATGTCCGAAAAAAGCAGTACCTTTGCAGCCGCAAAGGTTAAATGACCCAAGATTACGACATATGGCATTGGCAAGAACCCGGCAAAGCATGGAAAGGCTCCGGGTTATACCATATCACGCTCAAGATCCCTTCGTATGAACCGTTATTAGGTGACTTGGTTATCCCGGATAACGACCCTACAAAGGCCTATGTCAGGAGTACATCTTTCGGAGCTGCGGTGTTGGATATCTTACGTGGTGTGCCATCTTTCTATTCAGAGATACAAATCCTCCATTATTGCCTCATGCCGGATCACATCCATTCGATATGGTATGTGCGGCATGCTATGCCACGAGGAATCAGCTCTGCTGTACGCGGATTCTGGCAAGAAGTGAAGAAGATAGGTCGTCTTTCTTCTTTTACCCCGAATTTAATTCGGGCAGAATACCAAGAAAGATTCCAAACGCTCCGCGACGAAATAGGCGCAGCACGCTATGATGCCCTTCATCCTATCTTCACCGAGATGCCGCATATCCGTCCTATGGGGCAACGCCGCCAACTCCCCGCTACGCTCCGTTATCTCGACATGAACCCACAGCGCCTCGCTACCAAACGCCTCTTGCCGGAGTATTTTCGGGTACAGGAAGGGATAGAGATAGCGGGTAGGATATATGCCGGAGTCGGGAATGCAGACTTATTACAAAAAGCGAAATACATCCCCGTGCATGTGCGACGCACGATGATAGAAGAGGCGATACATGGCGATGACAAGCGCCTGAATGATTATATGGACAGTTGCATTGAAGCTGCCCACAAAGGAGCGGTCATGGTGTCGCCATTTATCCACGAGAAAGAGCGCGAGGTACTCTATAGCGTCCTCGCAGATGGAGGTAAGGTCATCTACCTCGCTGACAACGGTTTCGGCGAATACTACAAACCCTCTGACGGCATCTTTGATGCGGTTGCCAACAAGCAAATCCTCATCCTCTCTCCGTGGCCGTACGACCCAAAGAAACGACACATCACCCGCGCCGAGTGCGTCGCCCTCAATAACATGGCCGAGGAGATCTGTACACTTTCTTCTATTCTCCCGCCCACTCAATAGTGTCTTTCTTCGAATTCTCGGGAATTTAATTCCGGTTCTTCTTTTGTTTCGTCCAAAACATCCCAAAATGTTCCCCAAAATTAAATCTGCATCAAAAGTGCAGATTTTTTTGCAAAATATGACGTTTTATTTGCACATATCAAAAATTATTACTAATTTTGCACCGTCTTTCCGAAAGGACTGACATAACATATTGACAAAAAGCGTCTTACGCGCTTTGTTTTGGCTTCTCAGAATCTGGTAAATTCAACAAACCCAAAACATAGCGACACAGGCGCCCCTTGTGTGTATCATAGTACACGTTTTCGTGTTTGTATACATACGGCGTGGGCTTCAGTGTTGTTTGTTCGGGTTTACAGGCAATACCAGAGCCTTGAGAAGCGGAACAGCAATATTGCAGCTCCGCTTTTTTGTTATACCTATCCGTCCTATTGAGACCTATAGCTACCTATTATGACCTATTAAACAAACAATATTAACAAACAAAACTAACAATTAGTATGAAAAAACTATTCTTTTTAGCATGTGTGATGATGTCGGCAATGCTCACATTTGCACAAGAGACAAAGAAAGTCGCTATTCTGGAAGTAGTGGATCGTCAAGGCAATGTGTCTTATGCCAACAAATTGATTTTGCGTTCAAGTTTGGCTAAAGCCATTACCAATACGCCGGGCTATGAAGCGTATGACCGTACAGACATGGACGCCATTCTGGGCGAGCAGAATTTTCAGCGCACGGGTATGGTCAGCAATGATCAAATCAAGCGAGTCGGAGAAATGACAGGTGCCAAATATGTTTTAGTAGCAGAAGCGGCAGTAGTCGATGACAACACGATGTACATTACCGCCAAGTTGTTGGATGTAGAAACCGCACGTACGGAAATGACCGATAACCAAATGATGGGTACTACTGCTAAAGAAATTCAGCGTGGTAGTCAGGAGTTAGCAGCAAACCTGGTAAAACCTGTTGTTGCTTCATATTCAAGGCAACAGGTAGCCAAATCTGGAAAAACGGTAAAGCACGAAGAAAATTCAATTTCCAAAGGTGTAATAACAAAAATAAGCAACAACGAATACCGTATAGGAGAAACAAAAATGGACAGAAAAGCTTATGAGAATTTCCTTTATGAGAACTGTCCCCAAGCTTGGAAAAAACATCTTCAAGCTAAAAGAACAATAGCTGCAGGTTGGAGCTTCTTTTCTATTGGTATTGCGTTAACAAGTATGTGGGGATTGTTAGGAGTGCAGGATGAATATGTACAATACCGAGATAGTTATGGTAATTATCATGGATATTATAAAACATCTGGTGAACTTGAAGTAACCGCTATTTCGTTGGGATCTATTGGCGCTGGTTCTGCTTTCTTGGGCTCATTGCTTTTGGCTGGAGGCTATGGTGCAAAAGCAAAGGCCTATAAAATCTACAATAAAACGTGCGCTTACTCTACGCCGATAACATTTAATCTTACTACTGGACAAAACGGTCTTGGCATAGCGATGAATTTCTAATCTATGAAAAGAATATTTATCCTACTTCTTTCCGTCTTTATGGTACATTTTGCGCCAGTTAGTGCGCAAAATGTACCCTCTAAAGGCAAGGTCTTTTTGGATTGTCACGCCTTAACCACCTCTTATTCCTATACGCAATTATACGGAGATGTTGCCGGTTGTTTGACAGACGCAGGTTTTATCCTGGCGCGCTCTGCTGACGATGCGAACTGGACAATACAAGTCAACGGCAGTACGGGTAAGATGAAAGAAACAACCTATGGTTCAACGACGTGGTATTTCACAGAAGTGATAGCAACTATCATGATCGACCGTGGGGCATATGCATCGCGTGTCTTTGAGACGAATATAACGCTCAAAGGCTCCTACAATACAGATTATGATGATGCCGCATTGGATGCCTATCGCCGCCTCACACCACAAATCTGTGAGACCATCCTCCGGCAAATATCCCACTAACATCCTCCTATTCACTCTCTTCTCTTTGTTCGCTTCCTCGCGTGACAGCGCGAGGTCTCTTCATCCGCTTGTGTCTTGTGCGCGCTCTTTCAGAGAGCGCGTTCTTTTTTTGAATCATTTTGGGCAATTTTTGACCAAAAATATACGAAAATTTGCATATTCCATTTTTTTGTTGTACCTTTGCACCCGTTTTTACAGACTCGGAACGACGGTCGAACGACAGTCAAGCGACAGTCAAGCGACAGTCAAAACTGACGTAAAGCCAACGTCAACCCGACAACAAGCCCAAATTAACGTACAATACTATATTATATATACTTATATATAATATACTTTTTAAAACCATCTTTTTATGTCAAGAATAGTATCTTCCTCTGGTATCGAACAAATCCACGGCAAGACTTATGGTCGTGACAGAGGTTATTTCTACATGCGAAATGGCAAACAGTTTTTCCGCACTCGCGAAGAAACCTACCAGCAAAATCAATCTCCCCGCCAGAAATGGAACTCTGCCGCCTTCAAGTATGCCAACTCCCGACTCAAACTCCTGACTACCCCGGAAGCCAAAGCCCAATTGGAGAAGGAGTATGAAGCGGCTAACCATGTTGCTACGAACGGCAAGACTTATACTACAGCCCGTGCATGGAAATTCAATTCCCTCATCTTCGACTACAAGCAAACGCACCCCTTTGAGCCGTAAATGGCTATCTTCAACGATTTTTGTGTCTTTTGTCTTTGTTCTTTTGACTTTTTACTTTTTCTTTCGACTTTCTGCGAAAAAATTTGCATATATCAATTTTTTTTTGTAACTTTGCAGCGTCTTTTGTGCGCGGGTGTGCAAGCGCGCGCGGAAAGGACATAAATTAGGGGAAATTGAAGATTGAAGATTGAAAATTGAAGATTGGAGATTGAAGATTGAAGATTGAAGATTGAAAAATTAATTATATACAATGGAAGAACAAAACGAAAAGTATGATGGATCGAGTATTCAAGTGCTCGAGGGATTAGAGGCGGTGCGCAAGCGTCCGGCGATGTATATCGGCGATATATCGCAGAAGGGTCTGCACCACCTTGTTTATGAGGTAGTGGATAACTCGATCGACGAAGCGTTGGCGGGTTTCTGCGATGAGATAGCCGTTCATATCAACGAGGATAACTCCATTACCGTACAGGATAACGGCCGTGGTATTCCGGTGGATATGCATCCGAAGGAGCATAAGAGTGCGCTGGAGGTCGTTATGACCGTGCTGCACGCCGGCGGTAAGTTCAACAAGGATTCGTATAAGGTATCCGGTGGTCTGCACGGTGTGGGTGTGAGCTGCGTGAACGCGCTGAGTACGAAGATGCACGTAGAGGTGTATCGTAACGGTGCTATCCACAGTCAGGACTACGCGAAAGGCAAGCCGCTGGCTCCGGTGCATGTGATCAGCGAAGAGGAAGCAACCGGTAACTGGGAGCAGCGCAAGACCGGTACGTTCGTGCAGTTCTGGCCGGACGATACGATCTTCACAGAGACCGTTTATCATTGGGAGATCCTGGCGAACCGTATGCGCGAGCTCGCATTCCTGAACGCAGGCATTAAGATCGTGCTCAAAGACAAGCGCGTGATCGACGCAGAGGGTAACTGCAAGCGCGAGGAGTTCTACTCGGAGAAGGGTCTGAGCGAGTTCGTGCGTTACATCGACGGAACCCGTACGCCGCTCATCAGTGAGGTCATTCACCTGAGCACGGAGAAATACGGAACGCCGGTGGAGGTAGCGATGATCTACAACACCGATTTCAACGAGAACGTACACTCGTACGTCAACAATATCAACACCATCGAGGGCGGTACGCATGTGGCCGGTTTCCGTGCTGCGCTCACGCGTGTGATGAAGAAATACGCCGAGGAGAGCAAGATGCTGGAGAAAGCCAAGCTCAAAGACAAAGACGGTAACTCGACCATCGACCCGAACGATTTCCGTGAAGGTCTGACGGCAGTCATCAGCGTCAAGGTAGCCGAACCGCAGTTCGAAGGTCAGACGAAGACCAAACTCGGAAACTCGGAGGTAGCCGGTATGGTGAACCAAGCCGTTTCAGAGGCGTTGCAGAACTACCTGGAGGAGCATCCGGATGATGCGAAGAAGATCGTGGAGAAAGTGATCCTGGCGGCGCAGGCGCGTATAGCGGCGCGTAACGCTCGTCAGTCGGTGCTCCGTAAGTCTCCGCTGAGCGGTGGCGGTCTGCCCGGTAAGTTGGCGGATTGCGTAAGCAAGGATGCAGCCGAGTGCGAGCTGTTCCTCGTCGAGGGAGACTCTGCAGGTGGTACTGCTAAGACCGGTCGTGACCGTGTACACCAGGCTATCCTGCCGCTGCGCGGTAAGATCCTCAACGTCGAGAAAGCGATGGAGCACAAAGTGTTCGAATCCGAAGAAGTACGCAATATATTCACCGCCCTGGGTATCACGTTCGGTACCGAAGAGGATGCCAAAGCACTGAACTTGTCGAAGATCCGTTACCATAAAGTGATCATCATGGCCGATGCCGATGTCGATGGTGCTCATATCGCGACTCTGATTATGACTCTGTTCTTCCGTCATATGAAAGAGGTCATCGAGCAGGGACACCTCTATATCGCTTGTGCGCCGCTGTATAAGTGCTCGAAGGGTAACTACAGCGAGTATTGCTGGAACGACCAGCAGCGTATCGCGTTCATCCAGCAATACGGTAACGGCGACGAGAAACTGATCAAGACGCAGCGTTACAAAGGTTTGGGTGAGATGAGTGACGAGCAGCTCTGGGAGACGACGATGGATCCCGCTCGCCGTATGCTCAAGCAGGTGACGATTGAGAACGCAGCCGAAGCGGATCGTATCATCGCTATGCTGATGGGCGATGACGTGGCTCCCCGCCGCGAGTTCATCGAACAAAACGCTACTTATGCTAACATCGATGCCTGATGCGGATTGCGGTTTATTGTTCGGCGAAGGATGCGATACCGGAGGAGTTCTTGGCTCTCGGTGACGCATTGGGTACGTGGATAGGCGCGAACGGGCACACGCTCGTCTATGGCGGTGCTACCGGCGGCTTGATGTCCCGCACGAGCGATGCAGCGAAGGCCTCGGGAGCGCATGTGGTGGGCGTGATACCTCCGCGCATCAAGGCTGCCGGAAGGCTGGCGAGCAACTGCGACTACTTGATAGAGGTGGATAATATGTCCGAGCGCAAGCAGCGTATGCGTGATGAAGCGGATGTGATCGTTTGTTTGCCGGGCAGTTACGGCACGCTGGATGAGATGATGGATGCGGTCAGCAGCGCGATTGTGGGCGAACACCACAAACCGGTCTTCGTGCTCAATTACAACGGGTTCTACGAACCCCTCAAGCAGCTCATAGCGCATATGATCGAGTTGCGTTTTATCCCAGAGCAGCAGAGCTACGAACCTGTTTTCGTAAACTCGTTGGACGAGTTGTACGAAAAAATTGAAAATTGAAAATTGAAAATTGAAAATTTAGAATCATATGAATCTATTCACGGCCAGACTAACCGGTAAGATGCTCTCGACGGATGCGTTTGAGCAAGAGATGCTGGATATGCGCGAGCGCGTCAAACGTTGGCGTGCAATCGAGAAATCTCCCGAATTGGCGGAGTATATAGCCTTGAAGAAAATCGTGGAGAGTGCCGATTTCCAGGCTCGCCGGAAAGAACTGACCACGCGCAAGTACCAGGACACCGAAGAGGGGCGCAAGATGACGACGTATAAGAGCCTATTGTCCTCTATCCGCATCAAAGCGTACCAAGCAGCGTTGAAGAACAAGAACTTCCAGGAGTTCCTTGCGTTTCGTGAGACGGATGAGTTCCAAAAACTGGATAACTTCAAGGAAACGCTCCTGTCGGCTCGTCTGCAGAAGTTCAGTGTCATCTATCACTCCCAGTTCTATAAGAACTACCTGCACGTGCTCAATTCGCCGGAATTGAAGCAGTTGACGGAGTTGGAGAGCGAGGTACATACGGAGGACTTCATCAAGCGTAATGAGTTCTGGGCAGATGCCAAGCGCTGGGAGCGAACGGAGGACTACAAGACGGAGCAGCGTTTCAATGAGTTGGCTAACTCCGACGATATCAAGTTCTTCTATGCCCAACGCGCGGAGAAGATCGATTGGGCGGAGCTTTTCCGGCCGGCGTTTGACGACGATATGTCCTCCGCCAAGAACTGGCAGCCGGGGTTCGGTTATGCGAATCCGGCGATGAAAGACGGGCATTCGCGCACGAGTGAGTTGCAGGCGTATAACGGCGGTAAGAACGCATTCTATATGTCCGGTCGTATGGATATCGAGACGCGCTCGGAGCACAAGAAAGCGCTGGCGTGGGATGAGAAGCAAGGCTTCATAGAGCATGAGTTCGACTATACATCCGATGTGATGAACACCAAAGAGGCGTTCAAGCAGGAGCGGGGTTTGTTCATGGCAAAGGTGCGTTCGCAAGGCACGGGACACCATTTCTTCGGTCTCTCGACCGGTAAGCCCGGCAGTCCTATGGTGGCATTGTACCACTACAACGGCGACAAGCACCAGATGGGTTTGGTCAACGGCAAAAAGACCCAGATGGCAGACCTCACCGGCGTGCTGCGCTCAATGTACCATGTTTATTCGTTCCGCTGGAACAAGAACGAGCTGATATGGTACGTGAATAACCTGGAGATCCTGCGCGTGCGTAATACGTTGCCACCGGAGGCGATGTTCCTTCTGGCGCAGAGTTGGTTGCCGGCTACCGAAAGCGGCGGCGAAGGCAAACTCAAAGTACAGTGGGCAAGAATCTATAGGACAGTTGACAATTGATAGTTGACAGTTGATAATTGATAATTATTTATGTTTTTGATTGCTGGGCCTTGCGCCATCGAAAATAGGGAAATCGTCATGACGACCGCAGAGACGCTGAACCGCCTCTGTTATGACTTGGGCATCACGCTCTATTTCAAGTCGTCATTCGACAAAGCAAACCGTACATCCGCTTCGGCGCGCGGGGTAGGTATCGACGAGGGCTTGCGTATCCTGCAAGATGTAAAGACGCAATTCGGTTTGCCGATCGTGACGGATGTACATGAGAGTTATCAATGCGCACCGGTGGCAGAGGTGGCGGATGTGTTGCAGATACCCGCTTTTCTCAGCCGTCAAACCGATCTGCTGCAAGCCGCTGCGGTGACAGGAAAGATAGTGAACGTTAAGAAAGGGCAGTTTATGGCACCATGGGATATGGGCGGAGCGGTGGAGAAGATAGAGCAGGTATCTCCGCATGCGGCGCAAGAAGGCAGGGTATGGCTTACCGAACGGGGGTCGTCCTTCGGCTACGGCCGATTAGTGGTCGATATGACTTCTCTCGTGGAGATGCGGCGTTTCGGATGCCCGGTCATCTTCGATGCTACCCATGCCGTGCAGCAGCCTTCGTCACAGACCGGCGTTACCGGTGGCAACCGCGAGTTGGTGCCTTATCTGATGCGTGCCGCGCTGGCGGTCGGTATAGACGGATTGTTCATTGAGACGCATCCTAACCCCGAGCAGGCTATCTCGGATGCCGCGAACCAAGTGCGACTATCCGATATGAGGACACTGCTCCAACAAGCCATCGAAATAGATCAACTCATCAAACACTCATAAACCATTTTTATGGAAGCAACCATCACCATCTATTGCAAGAACACGCGTTCGTACCACGAGGTACCGCGGGGTATCTCGCTCATCGAACTAAAAGATCTGCTGGGCGTCAAGCTCAAGTATCCGATCATTGCTGCGCATGTGAACTATAAGGAGGAAAACCTTAAGTTCCTGCTCTACAAACCTAAAGATGTGGAGTTCTTGGATGCCAGTTCACCTTCTGGCATGCGGGTGTATGTGCGTACGCTGGTAATGGTACTGTCGAGTGCGGTAAATGAACTATACCCGCGTATGGACTTGCGTGTGGAGCATCCGATCAGCAAAGGCTATTACTGCACGCTCCGTTGGCATCAGGACAAAGACGAGGAGATACAAGGCGAGATAGAGCAGCCGGAGGTAACGCCGCAGATGATTGAGGACATCAAGGCACGTATGCGACAGATCATCGCCGAAGACCGCCCTATCCTCGAGGAGGAGAAGCAAACGAAAGAGGTAATGAAGATGTTTGCGGCGAAGTACAACAACGAGAGTTCGATCTTTGAAGTGCTTGGAAATCCCTACTGCCGTTACTTCCGTATGGGTGAGTTCATCGATTATTACTCGAATGTACTACTGCCCAGTTCGGGGTATCTTAACCTGTTCGATATAGAGCCGTTCAAGGATGGTATGCTCGTTCGAATCCCGAACCGCAAAGACCCGAAGATACTGGAGGATTCCATCCAACAGGAGAAGATGTTCTCTATCTTCCAGGAGTATAACCGATGGAATAAACTGCTGCATATCAATAATGTAAGCGACTTTAATGTGGCGTGCAAGGATAAGAAATCGTTCGAGATGATCAAGTTGGCGGAAGCATTGCACGAGAAGAAAATAGCACAGATTGCAGATGCAATCGCAGAGAAACGGCCTAAGATTGTGTTTATTTCAGGTCCTTCATCGTCAGGTAAAACTACGTTCTCCAAACGTTTGCAAATCCAGTTGCTGGTCGATGGTATCAAGCCGGAAGTGCTGTCGATGGATGACTATTTCGTGAACCGTGTGGATACGCCGCGCGATGAGAACGGTGAGTGGGATTTTGAGAACGTAAACGCAGTCGATCTGCCGTTCTTCCGTCAGCAGATGCACGACTTGCTGGATGGCAAGGAAGTTGAACTGCCGACATATGACTTCACAATAGGTGAGCGTGTGTTCCGGGGTAAGAAACTGAAATTGCAGAAAGATACCGTGCTGGTCATTGAGGGTCTGCATGCGCTGAACCCCTGTATTCTGCCGGATGTGGATCATAGTCTGACGTTCAAGATCTTCGTGTCGGCACTTACGACGATCAATATAGACAACCACAACTGGATACCGACGACGGACATTCGTCTGCTGCGTCGTATTGTGCGTGATTATAAATACCGCGGGTTCTCGGCGCGCGACACGATTGCCCGTTGTCCGTCGGTAGTACGCGGCGAGCAGAAATGGGTATATCCGTTCCAGGAAGAGGCGGATGTAATGTTCAACTCGGCACTCATCTTCGAGTTCGCGGTGCTCAAACGCCATGCGGAGCCGATCCTGCAAGAAGTGCCTAAGTTCTGCGAGGAATATACGGAGGCGCACCGTTTGTTGAAGTTCCTGCAGTATTTTATTCCGATTCCCGAACGCGAGATTCCGCCTACGTCGTTCCTGCGTGAGTTTGTCGGTGGTAGTTCGTTCCGGTATTAATTGATAGTTGATAGTTGACAGTTGATAGTTGATAGTTGATAGTTATGAGTATCGTTTTAGTTATATTATTGAGTATTTTTGACAGTTTACCCGGTGTGCAGTTGATTCAGGACTCAACGGTGTCCGTGCTGTTGGATGAGGCGGTGAACGGTAAGCGCGAGATTGTGGAGATAGACGGCTATCGTGTGCAGATCTATTCGTCTAACCAGCAGCAAACGGCTAAAGCGGAAGCCTTGGAGTTGGAGGCGAAAGTGAAAGAGAGAGTGAGTCAGTCGATTTATGTGCAGTACTTGCCGCCGTTCTGGAAAGTGCGTATAGGCGATTTCCGTACGTACGACGAGGCGAAGGAGTACAAGAAAGAGTTTGTGCAGTTGTATCCGGGTCTGTTAGGCGATACCTATATAGTGCGCGATAAAATCAAAGTGTTGCAATGAACTTACAGGAATTTCACGAGAAGCCGGAAGTGACGAAAGCGATTGCTTCTTCCGTAGAGGCCGTATTGGGTCAGATCGGCGAGGATCCGCAGCGCGAAGGATTGCTCAAAACGCCGTATCGTGTAGGCAAAGCCTTGCAATTCCTATGCAAAGGCTATAACGAGGATGCGGAGGCGATCCTGCGTTCGGCTTTGTTCGAAGAAGACTACCGCCAAATGGTCGTGGTCAAGGATATTGATTTCTATTCGCTATGCGAGCACCATATGCTGCCGTTCTTCGGAAAGGTGCATGTGGCGTATATACCCAACGGCCGGATTACGGGGCTGAGTAAGATTGCACGTGTGGTGGATGTGTATGCCCGTCGTTTGCAGGTGCAAGAACGGCTTACGACGCAGATCAAGGATTGTATTCAGAACACGCTGAACCCTCTTGGAGTCATGGTCGTCATCGAGGCAGAACACTTGTGTATGCAGATGCGTGGCGTACAGAAACAGCACGCGATGACCGTCACATCCGATTTCACCGGCGCTTTCAACCGCCAGGAGACACGAGACGAGTTCCTTAAACTGATTAAGGGATAAAACTATTTCCGTTTTAGTATAGGTTTCTCCAGACAGTGCCAGGAGATCAGGCCGATCAGCACAACGCAAACGATGTACAGCGTTGCGGCAGGCCATACGCCTATAGCAGAAAACAATCCCACGGAAAGCAGGATCTTGAGTATTGGCCCGTGGTAGATGTATATACCATAGGAGATATCGCCGTATTTGGCGAAGTTATTGAGTGCCGGCAATGAGTATGCGCACCATAACACGATAATTCCCCATGCGAGCGGCGTAATGACCTCATAGTCGAAGTAATATTCCAGCGCAAAGAGCACCAATGCCGGTATGATCAGGTAGGATTTATACTGCAGGAAACGGTCTTTGTACATGTAGCCGAGAATGCCTGCCGCAAAATAACTCATGAATCCCGGAAGTTGGCGAGAGAGGAAGAAAAAGGTATCATTATTAGTGTAATGTCCGTAGGCACTCAGTCCGTTGCGATACGCGACAGCCGCAATATAGATAATGAGTAAGCCTATCCACGGGCGCCGGCATTTACGTAACAGGAGGATGAGAAGCGGCAGGATCAGATAGAAGCCGACTTCTATTTTTAGTGTCCATAATGCAGGGTTCACGGAGGACTCGCTAATACATGCACTCTCGAAGACGCCGGGCAGGGAAGGGTGCAGGAAATTCATAAAACAGAGATTCGCTCCCAGGTATTTCCAGAAATCAGGGTTGCAGAAATAGTCGCTTTCCGCTAATGAACTTAGTCCGGAAAGCCCGATAGCACAAGCGATGACCACGAACCAGTACGCGGGCAATAAGCGTTTGGCACGCTTGATGAAATAGGATTTGAGTGTGCTCCGCTCGTAACTATCAGCAATCAAGAAACCGGAAATGACAAAAAATCCGGTAACGGACAAATAGGTGTTAAACGTATGTGTAAAAGGTGCTAATTCCGGATAAACAGCAATGACCATCAAATGTCCGAGTACGACATTAAAGGCAAAAAGAAACCGTAGAAAGTCAAAGCAGTTATCTCTTTTCATCATCTTATCACCAGTATTTTAACCACAGCTCGCCCTCCGTCGGCGTTGCAAAGAGCGGTATAGACGCCGGCAGTAGCTTGTCGTCCATCCGGTAGTTTGCCATCCCAAACAGCTGTACCACCATTACTGCGCGTCTTGCAGACCAAGTTACCGCCCGCATCAACGATATTGACCGTGGTGTTGTCCATTAAGCCGGTGATGGTGATCAAACCTCCGTATTCCGGGCGTACAGGGTTCGGGAACGCGTAGGCATTCTTCATGTCGTTCTTCGGTTCGCTGGCGTCACTCATATATGAAGCGATACCTTTGTCCGTACCGACGAACACTTCACCGGTAGTAGGCATAATAGCGATCGACTGAATGGTGTTAGACGGAAGGAGAGAGTTGTCTTCCGTGAAATGCGCAACTGTGATCGTATCGTCCTCAATCAGGTATAAGCCGGAATACTGTGTGCCTATCCACATACGGTTTCCTCCATCAATTGCCATGCAGTTAATCTGCTCATCACCCAACAAATAGTCACCTAATCCGGTACCATCGTTGCGCGGGATGATGATTCGGCGGCAGGCATTGGAGGTAAAGAAATCAACGGTAGAAGGGATGGTAATGATACCCTTTTCTGTACCTATCCATATGCGATCTGTATGATCTTGCGCGAAACTATAGAAGTACGAAGGTGTGATGGCATTACCGTTTTGGTCAATGAAGGTAGAGCGTTTTACGCAGCGATCATCACCGGCAGTAGTGGGCGTACCACCATCATCCATCAAGATGACGCCCGGCGAATACCGCTGATCCATGAACCATTTACGCTGACTGTTACGCTTATCGATCCATATACCCGTCGGAGTTGTCAGAACAAGGTTTTGGCCGCTGACCCTTTCCTGCAAGGCATACCAATGATGGTTTGGCGTCATAACGTGTACCGGTGCCCCGATAGAAGTGACATTCAGCACCCATAAGTTGCCCTCGGCATCCGTTATGGCACCATCGGTGAACGTATAGAGGTTCTTGTCTATACCGGGCAATGCCACACATAATGTACTGCCGTTAACACCATCAGAATAATGCTTTATGGTGCCATGATTATACTCAAACACACCACCTCCGTACGTGGCATAATAGAAGTGATCTGCATCCGTCGGATCTACAGCTATGCTGACAGGATCGATTGCTGCTCGCCATGTACCCTCTTCAAAAAGTCCCAATTGACCGGAAGAGAGTCTCGTCCATTCATGGCCGTCATAAATATTGATTTGTGCGTAGCGAAGGAACTTGGCAGCCCAGCGGCCACCGATAGTGGAGTAAATACGATCGTGCGCAGCACGCAGGAAATAACCGAAGTTGCTGTTCGGACCTTCCGGCATATAGGAAACATCACCATTGTTCGTCAGATGAACCAAGCCTTTTTCGTCTTCTGCCAGCCAATATTCGCCTAACGAATAGATGGCATCATTGGCTACATATTTTTTATAATTTTCAGTGACCCCTTCCAATTGATAGTCCTCTGTTACCCGGTATAATCCGTCGTCAGCTATATATGCCAGCAATTTGTCATCACAGCTATGTACCCATTTCAATTGGTTATTCATCGCCTTTTTCCATTTACCTGCTTGACGACGGTAAAGGTTCTTGCCTAACAATATATGCAGTTCGTTATTAAAGAGCATGGCATTTAACAATTTGCCGTTCGGCAACGCCGTTCTATGCCAGAAGGAATAATCCACCAAGTTGTCTTCGAGTGAAGCGCTATACAAGGATCCTTCGGAGAAAGCATACAATGAGTCGTTTGTCTCGACAACGAACTTCACTTCTACATCACTTGCATTTTCACCGATGTAATAAGTGTCACTGATTTCTGCCTTTTTAGTGTTTATTTGCACAATACCGAATGGCATTGACAAGTACGCACAGTTCGCACCGGTGGCAATAGAATTGATGGTGGTAGGAATAGAGCTGGCTTTCATGAATAGTTCCGGCATCTGACGTACATTGCCATCTTCATCTAATAAATCCAGCCTTCCGTCGTCATACGCTATGATCAACTGGCTCGTGGCTTTATCGTATGCTATATGCGCAACCGAACTACCGTTCAAGCCCGTTGCCTTACTTAAGTATTCAAGGTGTTTATCCTTGCGATCAATGAAGTACAATGCATTGTTAGCAACCGCATAAATGTTCGATGCAGAAGCAGCGATTTCTGTGGGGTCTGTATAGGAAAAATGCAAACGCCATTGGCCGACATTGCCAAAGTCTTCATTGTTTGCGGTTTCGGATTCAGGGTTGCCTGTTACAACATCCCCCGAGTGCCCCTCCAAATCATACTCTACTAATCCGTCAGCTGTGCCGATAAAGAGATGATTATTGGCTTGCATGTAGCAGAGAGAGAGTATGTCATTGCTTGGTATAGGGCTGTTATCAATCGATATATGTTCTTGTATTTCAATCAAATCCGAGGATAAACAGTATAGACCGCTCGCCTGTGTGCCTATCCAAATGCGCGAATTACTATCCTCTGTAATACTGCGAATATTGGTGTCTCCGAAGATATTGTCTCGCCCTTCTTGAGGTAAAGATACCGTGACAGGGTGGCAGAGATAGTTGCCGTTCAATAATTCTTCGGGTGTGTCAATGCGGAACAAACCGGTCTCTGTGCCGATGAGTAATATTCCGAAAGATGTTTGGTACATAGAAGAAATACGATCCAAAAGGCGTATGTTTCCCACTTCATCTGTAAAGACAGAGCATAGCATCGCGCGGTCATCAGAAGGATCATCTATCGTTCCGTTATCATCGAAAATACCGATACCGTTTCGAATGGAAGAGATAATTTTTATATTGGGATTGCGTACAGATATCAATAAGTCTTTCGATCTATCCAGATTTTTACATGCCGCATTGGATATAGCAACCCATGTGCCATCTGCTTTGAGAACCTTTACACCGGCATCGCTGTTGTTTAACATCCATAAATTCCCCTGATTGTCAAATCGCAAGCCATCTACCCATACATATGGGTATAATACCCCGGGGACACAAGGCTCCAATGCACTATTGGTAGTTGTGTGATGGCAATAAAAAGTATCGTTGCGGAATTCAAATAATCCGTAGCCAAAACTGGAGACAAAGAAATGCGAAGGGTCTTTGGGGTCAAAAGCGATATCGCTATAGTCTTCACTTTTCTTTAGATTTAGGTGTGTATTCATGTAGGCATTATCATAGTTCTGCCATTTTCCGTTATTGAAAGTCATAACTATACCCGGTCGTTTGAAGAAATTGATAGTATATCCTCCCTGTACGACACCTAATTTAGTGCCCGATGCCTGCATTCTATAGGGAGTGTTCACCAGCGGACCATCCGGTAAGAAAGTGGTATCGGGTATAGCTTCCGATTTAAGAATAACACCTTCCGTTTCGCCAGCGTACCAATCCCCGTACGAATCCTTGTAATGTTTGCCCTTGTCGGGATCCGGAGTAATGCGATTAGAGTATTTCTCTCTATGCCAGAAATGATAATCAGCCAAGTTGTCGTGTAATGACGCGCTGAACAAGCTGTCTATTTTGCTGGTGTTTTTAGGATCTATACTAAATGCGTAAATAGAATCTCCTAAAAAGAGAACATCTCTAATTGGGGTTACTTCTCCATCGGGACGAGGCCAATAACTGTCAATCAGTTCTTTGTTGCGCATGTCAAAGGTTTGGATACCGTAATGAGTAGCGAAATAAGCAGTATGACCTTTGAAAGTGACGTTATAAATCGTCTTGTCCTGCAACATATCCTTGTTATAGAGGTCAGGAATATACCGTACGCCTTGCGATGTCCACAAATCCAATTTACCAGATGCGTATGCAATGATCATTATTTGCGACTCTTCATCGTAGCCGATACAAGTAATATTGGAGCCGTGAAGTCCGGATTGACGATCATATTTTTGTATCTTCCATTGATTATATCCGTTACTTTTGTCCACACTGAACATGTTACCGTCAGAAATGGCGAATACTTTGTCCGGGGTCATGGCAATTTGCTCCACGTTATTGTACGCAAAGTGGGAATTCCATGTACTGTCTGCCCATACAGGAAAACTGAGTACAACACACAGTGCACTGACTATTATTCTACGTAAACTCATACGAATCATTCTTTGTTATTGTTCTTTAATCACCTGTACCAGCGCAGCCAATGCGCGTGCTCGATGACTGATATTATTCTTTATTTCTGCCGGCAACTCGCCGAATGTTTTGTCATATCCTTCCGGTACAAAGACGGGATCGTATCCGAAGCCTCCTTCACCGAATTCCTCTTGGGCTATATGCCCGCGCACGATTCCTTCCACTTGTGTAGTATGACCGTCTTTGATGAGTGTGATGACTGTCCGGAATTGGCATCCTCGATTCTCTTTTCCTTCCAATTCGTGCAGCGCTTTCTTTCTGTTCGCAGCGGGTTCTCCTGCCCAACGCGCGGTATATACTCCCGGTGCACCGCCTAATGCATCTATCTCCAAGCCTGTGTCATCTGCAAATACGCCATCAACTGCTATTTGCTTACCGCATACCCACCGATAAACGGTTTCTGCTTTTATGAGGCTGTTTTCCTCGAGGGTAGTGCCGTTTTCTTCGATATCGTGTTCAAAGCCGATATCGTGCAAACTGAGCACATCAATTCCGGCGGGCATTATCTGCCTTACCTCGGATAGCTTGTGTGCATTATTGGATGCAAAAACCAGTGTCATCGTATCCATGTTTGGTTTCTGCCTAAAAAGCCACGCTTATCCAAAGAGCCGCGAAGCACCAGTTTCCCGTCTTTCAGGCTTATTTTTCCGTAATAGAACTTACCGGATTCGGGATCTAATACCGTGCCGCCGACTAATTGTCCATCTTCTGCGCGCATGTTACGGATGATGACCAATCCTTCGATAGGTTTGTTGTGGTCTTCGCCTTCGCATTCGGTACATTTAACTCCCGGATCACCGAGCAGCACTTTGCTAATCTTACCGTAATACAAGCCGTCCGTATCTTGATAGATAGTGACAACAGACTTTTTCTCGCCCGTCTTGTCGTCCACTGTTTTCCATTCACCCAGAAGGTTGTTCACTTGCGCGTTAGCACCGATTGCTACTATCAAGAGCAGTGTCAAAAACCAATTTTTCATACTACTTATTTTTAGTCAAAAATAAAATCGCGGCAAAGGTACAAAAAAAAAATGACATATGCAAGAATAAAGCACAAAAAAAGAGGTGATTTCTAAAGAAACCACCTCTTGTGCGCAGGATGAGACTCGAACTCACACGATCTTGCGACCACTACCCCCTCAAAGTAGCGTGTATACCAATTTCACCACCTGCGCGTTTTGGGTGCCCAGAACAGGACTCGAACCTGCACACCTCGCGGCATGCGCACCTGAAACGCACGCGTCTACCAATTCCGCCATCTGGGCAAAAAAAAAGAGCGGAAAACGAGACTCGAACTCGCGACCCCGACCTTGGCAAGGTCGTGCTCTACCAACTGAGCTATTTCCGCAATTTTTTTAACTATAAAAGTTAGATCATTTGCTCTCTTTAATCGAAAGCGGGTGCAAAGGTACTGCTTTTTTTTGATATGACCAAATTTTTTTGAAAAAAAATGCAAAAAAAATGCATTTATACCCATCCAAGGCATGAAATCAAGCCAGTAGAGAGCATCAAAACGGGCATTTGTGTGTCTAAAGCGCTTTCTTCGTGTGTCCAAATGAACCATAGGTGCCATATCCAAATCGGTGTCACGCAGAGAGTCCAAAGATGTCCTTGAAGTACAAAAATTGTCAAGCAAGCGATGATGAGGCATGTATGGTATATTTTGGCTCCTTTTTGTCCTAACCTGCTCGCGAGCGTGCGTTTCCCGTGCGCGTGGTCATTATTCATATCGCGTATGTTATTAAGGTTTAGTACTCCTACGCAGGGCAGTCCGATCGCGAAACCGCTCCAAATGACGCTTCCATTGATTGTTTGTGTCTGGAGATAGAACGCGCCTATGGTACTGAGCAAGCCGAAGAAGAGGAAGACTCCCAAGTCACCTAAGCCTATATAGCCGTAACTATGCTTGCCGAGTGTGTAGGTGATGGCTCCGATGATGGCGAGCAACCCCAGGCCGATGAAGATGAGGCTCGGTGTGGCAAAAAGGCTACCGAAAGCGCAGTAGATAAGTCCGAGGCCGAACAGAACGGACAGCGCGATGAACAGGAAGATCATTATTTCTATTTCGCGTCGGGTGATAGTGCCTGATTGCAGTCCGTAGGCTTTTCGTCCGTGCTGGTCGGAGTCCGTGCCTTTCAGTGCGTCGCCTAATTCGTTACACAAGTTACTGAGGATTTGGAGGCATAGTGTGGTGCCTATTGCCAAACCGAATACCCACCAATTGAGCCATCCTGCCAATCCCGTACCGAGAATGATTCCCGATACGGAGAGTGGCAATGTACGTAAACGCAATGAAGTTATATACGGATTCATTGATGACTACTTAATAATGTTCTCATAACAGGCGAAGGCTGTCCGTCGGGTGTGAAAGCTCCCATGTCGTAGCTGCCCCAGCCAAGAGGAATATACTCCGCAGGTCTCCAGCCGCCAAATACTTGCGGTTCCCAATAGAAGATGCCTGCACAAGAGTCGATCGCCGTAATACGGTCTATGAAATCTGCCATCACGATTTCGGATTCGGGGTTATTGGCGAACATTCCTACCTCTGCAATCATTACCCGACAATGCCAATCGTGAATAAGGCGTTTGATGTTTTCTTCGGCGAGGTTATTCATTTCCTGCCAACTCTTCCCGCCATTCCAAGCGCTCATCATGGGGTAATGGCTAAGACCTATCATATCCCATTTACCGCCGTTGTCGTGCATGGACTGCCAGAACCAATCGCGTCGTTCGTAGGCGTTATCCACATGCACAATGACTGTGATGTCCGGGAATGCTTCTTTGGCAGCATTATATCCCATCGTGGTGAGACCTGCGTATTGTACCCAATGCCCTTCCGCTTCTGTCACTTTTCCTGTCGGCCAAAGCATCCCGTTCGGCGTCTCATTACCAATTTGTACCCACTCCGGTTTGACACCTGCTTCTTTGAGCGTATAGAGTACGTCAAGCGTGTGTTCGCGTACGGCTTCGAGCATTGTCTCATAGTCATATTTCCGCCAAGCGGCAGGAATAGTCTGATGATTCGGATCGGCAAAGAAGTCGGAATAATGGATGTCGATCATAATCCGTTGTCCGGCTTTTGCTGCTCGTTTGGCGAGATAGAGCATGTCTTCCTTGTTGCTCCAGCCGGTGGAGTGGTTCACCCACACACGCAGTCGTACGGCGTTCATACCCATACCACGAAGCAGTTCAATACAGTCTTCGGAATTGCCAAAGGTGACTCCGTCGTGCTCCATTTCGCTGAGCCAACTAATGTCTGCTCCTCGTGCCCACGAGCCTCGCGGACTATCTGTCTTGTAGTAGCAAGCAGTTAGAAGAAGAGCAAGGATGAAGATTGAAGATTTTTTCATACTTATTATTTAAATCCAAATACAAAGTAAACAGCAGCGATGAGTAACAGGCAGGCTACAAAATGATTCCAGCGGAGAGGCATGTGGAAGGCGATTGCAGAGAAGATGACAAAGACCACGAGTGTGATGACTTCCTGAATGACCTTCAGTTGCATCAGGCTGAAACTACCTCCGTTGCCTTCGAATCCGATGCGATTAGCCGGAACTTGCAGGCAGTACTCGAAGAAAGCGATTCCCCAAGAGAGGAGGATAACGAAAATGAGAGGTGTGGCGTTGGAGAAGAAACCTGTTTGTTGCAGTTTAAGGTGTCCGTACCACGCGAGCGTCATAAATACATTTGACGCCAATAATAATAAAATAGTGTATAGTGCGTTCATTTTTTAATAGGTAAATAGTCTGTTTTTATGTTAGTCATTGCGGCGAAGATGGTGTCTGCAGCTTCGGGGTTGAGGGCTTTGATTTGGGTAAGCAAGCCTTTTACTTTTTCCCGAGAGCTAACGTGCTCAAAGGGGCATAACTTCGCTTGTTTGTGATAGCCTTTTTCCTCGGCATAGGCTATTAGATCCGCTTCATCTATAAGGCATAGCGGGCGAATGATCTGCAGGGGCATTTTGTCCATTTGGAGTATGGGCGGCATTGTAGCCACGGCTCCTTGAAAAATGAGATTCATCAGCAGTGTCTCAATCAGATCATCGCGATGATGCCCGAGCGCGATCTTGTTGCAGCCTAATTTTTGAGCTGTGTCAAAGAGTGCTTTGCGGCGATACCATGAGCAGAGGAAACAGGGATTCGTTTCATTGCTATCACCCCCAACGATTTCTACATCCCGCACGACGAGCGGAACTTTGTGTTCATCGCAGAAAGATTGCAAGTAGCTGAGGTCAGTGGCATAGTCCCGCTCTTTGACACGTACATGGAGGGCAGTGACCTTGAATCGCGGTTTGTAGATTTGCGCGCGCTTGCCGAGCAGTTCGGTGAGCGCCAACGAATCTTTTCCGCCGCTGAGGCCAATGAGGATATGATCGCCGTCCTCAATGAGTTGGTAATCAGCGCATGCTTTATGGAATTTCTTAACGATGTTCACAGTTGTAAAAATACTTCCATAGAGGTGCTGCGTGGAGTGCTTGTATGATCTCGCCGTCTTGCAGCATTTCTCGTACTTGTTCGGGTTCCAAAATATCCACATGGATATCTTCCGTGGGTTCCTGGTGTTGTTCGCGTCGTTTCTCGACACCAGTAGCCAGGAAGGTATAACTGAGGTTGTTGTGATTCGTGGGGTTAGGAGAGAGCGTCATGAAAAGCTGCCATTCCCCTCCTTCATATCCGGTTTCTTCACTCAATTCGCGTTGTGCGGCTTGGAGCGGTGTTTCTCCCGGATCGACGACACCTGCAACGAGTTCATAATGGGTTTCTCCGAGCGCGTGGCGGTACTGATCTTCCATGACCATTTTGCCGTCTTTGGTGATGGCGATGACGTTGATCCAGTTAGGAAACTCCATGATGAACCATGTAGGTATTTGCGTGCCGCTTGGCAGTTGTACGCACTCTTGGCGTACGGAGAGCCAGGGTCCGAGTCGCAGGATATTCTCACTTTTGAGAACTTTCCATTTTCTATTTTCCAGTTTTTGGTACATAATATACTACGCGTTATTGCTTGTTTATTTTTGTTATCCCCACGTACGCCAGGAGGATGATGTTCATCATCAGGGCATAAATGATGGCAGGGATCGCCATTATTTCGTTATTGAAAATGAGCGGGCTACAAGCGATCGTGATGGCTTGTGCGGCGTTTTGCATACCGATCTCGATGACCAGTGTGCGTCGCTCTTTGGTGGTGAGTCGCATCAACCGTGCGAGGAGTGCACCGCATGTGGTGGTGAGTATGATGAGGGCTGTCATCGTTATGCCGAGCGAAGGGAATTCATTTATAATCGTCTGCTTATGCTGGAAGAAAAAGACGGTGACCAAGAGAATCAAGGCCGGCATAGCGATTCGTTTCAGGACATTGTGAATACGTTGTGCGGCTTGTTCGCGGCAGAGGTTGATGATGAATCCGACGGCTATAGGAACCACCATCAGCACGATGTTCTGTACAAGCAGATTCGTAACCGGCAGGTGTATATCCACCGCTTCTCCTACGCCGGCGGTGACCCAAGCCATGATGATAGGAAGGGTGAAGAGCGTGATAAGGCTGCTGAAAGCGGTAAGGGTGACGGAGAGTGCGACATCACCTTTGGCTAACATTGAGAACACATTACTGGAACTACCGCCAGGGCTGCAAGCGACGAGCATAATACCGATGATGAACAAGGGTGAGAGGTTAGAGGTGAGAGGTGAGAGGATGATGCCCCAAGCGATGAGGGGGAGCAGGACAATCTGCCCGAAAAGTCCGATGAGAACCGGTATGGGACGCTGCGCGATGAGTTTGAAATCCTGCGGCTTGAGAGTCAGTCCCAAGTCGAACATCAAAAGCGTCAATATAGGTAACACAATAAATATCGCGTTCATGTTTTTTGTTTGTCTTGCACGTTTGGCGTGCAAAGGTACAACATTTTTCTGACATATGCAAGGATTTGTGCATTTTTTTCTTTGAGTGGTACCCCTCTGAGGGGTAGCACGCAGGTTAAACCCATGACGAGACACTGACGAGACCTGCTTGCGATATGCTTGGGAATAGTAGGAAAAGGGGTGAGCGGGGGTTGAAAAGGGAGGAAAAAATGTAATTTTGTTTGCATAATTGAAAAAAATGTAGTAATTTTGCAGCCGTTTTTGCGAAAATAAGGAAATAGAGAGATGTATTTTGGCTTTAGTATAGAGGCGTGGATCACGTTATTGACCGTGTTTACGATGTTCACGGTGTTGCTGTTCACGAAATTGCGTTCGGATGTGGTGTTCCTGTGCGCGGTAGGCGTGCTGTATGTGACAGGTGTGTTGGATGCGAAAGAGACATTGTCGGGTGTGAGTCAGGTGTCTGTGGCGGTAGTAGGCGTGCTGTTTGTGGTGATCGCAGGTTTGACGCACACGGGAGTGCTCCAATGGATTGTCAAGAATTTGTTGGGAACCCCGAACACGTACACAAAAGCGGTACTGCGGTTGATGCTACCGGTAGCGGCGCTGAGTTCGTTTTTGAGTAACACGACGGTGGTGGCGCTGTTTGTGAACATTGTGAAAATGTGGTCGAAGAAACTGGGTATCTCTCCGTCTAAGTTACTAATACCGTTGAGTTATGCGTCGGGTATGGGCGGTGTGTGTACGTTGATCGGTACGCCTCCGAACCTGATTATCAGCGGTTTGTATAGCGAGCGAACGGGAGAGACGATGAATATATTGGCGACAACGATTCCTGGTTTGTTCTGCTTGGCGGTCGGTGTGCTGTCGATCATCGCTATGCGCCGGTTATTGCCGAATCGTAAGTCTCCGGAGTCCGCTTTTGAGGAGTCGGGCGATTATACGGTAGAGATGTTGGTGCCTTCAGATAATCCGCATATCGGTATGACGGTCGGCGAGTTGGGACTGAATACGGTTCGTGGCGGTAGTCTGGTTGAATTGCGGCATTTTGATGACGAGAAGATTTTGTCTCCGGTGCCCGATGATGAGCCGCTGATGGGTGGTGACCGTTTGGTGTATGCGGGTCAAATCGGTGATTTGTTGGAGTTGGAGATGTCGCACGGCTTGGTCAATGCGGATCACCATGTGTTCCATTACGACGATGCTCCGAAAAGCCGACATCGTCTGCGCACGGCATATATTACGTTCGGAAGTAACCTGATCGGCACGACGATGGGTACGAACGGGTTTGAGAGAAAGCATAAAGTGACGCTGGTGGCGGTGAGTCGCCGCGGATGCCGTATCGAGGAGTCTCCCCGAGAGGTGAAGTTGCGTGCGGGCGATACGCTGTTGTTGGAGAGTTTGAATGAGCTAAAGACGGATACGCAGAGTATGAGCGCCGATCTGCATTTCTTTGAGTCGGAAGAGATTCCGAACATCGGCTGGGGCACTTTGTTCTCAAGCCTTATTATGATCGCTATGGTGACGCTGTCGGCGCTCAATGTGCTGCCGTTACTGCAATGCGCCATCCTGGCGGTGTTTGCTATGTTTATCTTCCGCTGCTGTACGCCGGAACAGGCGATGCGCTCGATCAACTGGGATATACTGATGGTTTTCGCATGTAGTGCGGTGCTGGGCGTAGCGATTCAGAAGACGGGCATTGCGGAGTTTATCGCGACGCGCATTTTGGATGTCTGCGGCACGAATCCGATTGCTGTGATGTGCGCTGTTTGTTTTGCGGGCACGTTTATCACAGAGTTCATCTCGAACACAGCTGCGGGTGCTATGTTCTTCCCGATTATGTACGAAGCGGCAGAGAAAATGGGCTACGAGCCGTATCCGTTCATGATTGCGCTGATGATCGCGGTGAGCAGCAGTTTCGCGACACCTATCGGTTCACCGACGCATATGCTGGTGTATGCTCCCGGCGGCTACCGTTTCGGCGATTTCCTGCGCGTGGGTTTGCCGATGAACATCATCATCCTTGCCGCGGATATTATCATCGTGAATCTGATCTATCCGCTGACTCCGTTACCTTGATTCGTCAGAAGAGGAATCCCATCTTGACGTAGAAATTCGCCAATTTCTGGTTGTCTTGCCGATCAATCGGCATACCCCAATCGGCAGAGAGGACGAAGTTTTCGTTCATACCGATTTTGAGTCCTATACCGGTCGTCATGTGCGGCCGGTAAATGTCTGATCGGTTGGATGTGAAATAGTCTTCATACTGGTCTCCGGCGGCAGTCATGCTCTCTAAGAGGGTATTGTATTGCCCGTTGGTGTGCCGTGCGACGAGGTCGTCGAGGTCATAGGGCTGTGTGATGATGCCGAGGTCGAAGAAGGGGTTCAGTCCGACGAAGAAATGCTGGCGACCGATGTCAAAATTGACGATGCGGAATCGGAACTCGACGTTAGCAAAGGCGAATCCGTTCGCGAGAATACGATTCGCCATCATACCGCGTACGGAGTTACCGCCACCAAGTCCTTCGTAATAGACACGCTGTATGAAAAGCGTGTTCATGTAGTTATTCATATAGAACGGCGAGCGGCCGGCGATGAGGTTTTGTACGCCGAGTCGGTAGGCAAAAGTGATGCGGTTGATGCCGTTCTTGTCGCGGTAGCAGGGTACGTAGTGGCGGAAAGTGAAGTTGAACTGGAGGTGGTTATACCCGGCTGCGGCTTGTCGTCCGTAGGCTGCATTGAAGGCCGCGGAGTAGGTGAAGAAAAGGTCGGTGTAGATACCTTTGTTCGGGCCTTGACGCTTATCGCGCGTATCATAAGTAATGCCCGCGCGCACGTAGGGATGCCAGCCTCCTTTTTTCTCATCCTCACCGATCAATCCCCATGTTTTGTACTTATCGTAGAGCAACTCCTCGTTGGGGTTCAAGGCTCTCTGCTCCCAATTCTCCTTCGTCGGATCGTATTCGCGTTTGCCGTTGATCATACCTACGTTGCAGTCGTCCACGAGGTAGCCGAGTACGCCAAGACCTGCATTCCATTTGAGGTCTTTGTAGATCGTGCCTTCGATGTCTCCGGCTACGCGGATGAGGTCACGTTTGTACTTGTAGAACACACGCGTAAGGTATGCCGTGGTGTCCATTTTATCCGGGTTACTGCTCCAACTATGCCAAGTGTAGTTGTACTTGGACTGAAAGCCGTTGAAGCCGTAGAAATCGCACATAGCGTCGGGCAAGTAGGTGGCGTCCAACGTCAGACGATAGCCCGGGATGAGGTATTTCGAGTCGTAGTTGAAGCGGAAGATACCGTGGTGTTTGGTGGTATAAGCCGCTTCCAGATAGAGCGAGTGGATATACTCGGGGTACTGCTTACCGTCTCCGTAGTAATAGACGTTGGTCAGCACTCCACCTTGAAAACCATAGTCGGCATCATAGGCGATAGAAGGCAGGATACCAAAGTTCCAACCGGTTTTGATCTTACGACCAAGCGAATCTACTTCTTGCGGCTTAGGCTGTTTTTTAGCCATCGCAGGAATAACAAGCAAAGAGCAAATAGCACAGAGGATATATTTTTTCATTGAAGATTGGAGATTGAATATTGAAGAATTTAGGGTAGGAGATAGGCAATCGCGACACCGAGGTATGTGCCGAGTGCGTATCCGACGAGCCCGATGACGATGCCGGAAATGAGTACTTTCTTGTTTTTCATCGCTCCTACAACGGGCGGAACGAAAGGCGGCGAGCAGAGGAGCGCAATCTGGCTGACGCAGAAGAGGTCTCCGCTGACGCGCATAATGCGGCATAGGAGCAAGTGCAGGCCGGCCGCAACGATCATTACCCACGCGACGAACAGACCGATCATCAGCGAACCGCCGTTGACGCTATGTATATCGAACAGCGATGCCACAATGACCGAGAAAATGAGGATGAAGAACATACCCAATTCGAAGGTCTTCGGGAGTTCGCGTACTTTCTTGAAGAAAGAAGCAATGATAGAGAGGGTGGTGATGGTGAGAATGACCACCAGTTCGTTGAGGGTGCCTGTGAGCAGCAATGCCAACCCTGCGCCGACAGCGAGGAAGAGCACGCTCAGTCCCAAGCCGATAAACATACCGCCTACGTTTTTACGCTCGAACATACCGCGGTAGTTCTCGATGTCTTTCGATTGGATGTTCTCGTCGGTGCGGCCCCTGCGTGTTATGTCTTCGTAAGGAAGGATCTTACGGAAGACTTTGAATCCGCCGCCGATCATAAAGAAGATGTACGGCGTAGTGAGCACCATTTCGAAGGCGAGCACGATCGCCATGAGCGTTTTATCGACACCGAGTGAAGCCCCTAAGGCGTTGAAGTTCATTGTGCCGCCGGTGTAGATGCCGGTCATCATCGCTGCCACTTTGTTGAATTCCGGAATCTCGGGAGTGCGGAAAATGAAATAGCCGCTGATAACTGCAACGAGTACGGCTGCCAAGCCGCCTACGAGCGACCAGATTGTTTTGGGCAGGGCTTTTGTCCATAGTTTGAAATCGCAGTTGAAGAGCATCAACGGAATCGCTAAGGGCACTGCGACTGACATCAGAATTGATTGGATCTTGCTGAAGGAGAGTGCAGCTGCAGTGCCGGGTTCAAAATGCACAAAACCCGTGAGGGCAAAGAGGATACCCACCGCATATGCGGCAACGACCGTACCGATTTTTTGCATCCAAGTCCAGCGCTTGAAACACTCGACGATCAGCACCGGCACGAGGATATACAACGCGATAATACTATAAGCTCGTATCATTTTCTCAATTGATAAATATATTCTTGTACAAACATCCAGAACGGCAGCGGGATCAGCAGCGTTATCGTCAGGAACACTAACTGCCATACGTACTGGACGGAGTTGTGGAAGGCAGGGTCTTTCACTTTCTTTTGTATAACGAGCCACATGCCCCACAACGGAATCGTCATTATTGCGCTCAGCACAAACAGCGGGAATAGGAGCACCGCTAAAGGGATTGCCAGCCAACGCGGGAGGTGTTTCTTGGGCGGCAGCAGTTTAGCTATGTTCTGTTCGTACTGTTCGTCATCGGGTACCCACAAGATGAGCTCCCGCATACGCAGGGTCAGTTCTTCGCGTAGCGCCATAATCAGTTGCGGGCGATCCAGTGCCGCGTGTGCTTGCGCGAAAGCCGTCACATCAATCGGTTTGCCGATGTTCACCGTCAGGCTGTTCCACAGGTGAAAATAGTCGCCGTACTCCAAGCCGACCGGCACGATATAGACCGGTTTTTCGTCGCCAAAGGTGTCGTTCGCTTGCAGCGCAATGCGGAAAATACCTTTGCTCAACGGCAATAACGAGTGCTTAGGTCGGTGTGTGCCTTCCGGCAAAATACAGAAGGGAACCCCGTCTCGGAGGGTATCGACCGCTTTGTTGATCGTTTCGTCGTTGTGGCGCACTTCATCAAGTCCATCCCGTACACGGTTGATTGGCATGATTTTCAGCCAATTGAGCAATTTCGCTTTCTTGGGGTCTTTGAAGATGTCCGCGCGTGCGACAAACACTTTCCGTCGATGATCAATTCCCAAAATCGCCATGGCATCACATAGCGCGTTCGTGTGGTTTGGCGCGAAGATGATTGCTCCGTCCGTCGGGATATTTTCCTTCCCTATGTACCGAAAAGTACGGTACGAACGCCGGAACATCCAATCCACGTACGGCCTCAAAAATGAGTATAAACGGTCTTTTTCTTGTATCTTGTTCATCGTGTCGCGCAAAATCGCATGCAAAGTTACTACTTTTTTTGCAAATGACCAAATATTATGAGATAAAAATAAAAAAATACACAGAAAGCGGCAATTTTGCCGCTTTCTGTTAAAAAAAGCTTACAATATTCTTAATTAACGAATCACTTTTTGACCGTTGATGATATACATACCTGTCGGCAGATTGGTTGCGTCTTCGCCGAGGTAGAAACCAGTGATGGTATAAACGCCTGCTTTGAAGGTTGTGCCGTTCACATGCTCGATAGCAGAAGGAACATCTTCTTTCTCCTTGATGGTGGTGAAGTAGTCACCAATCCACTCGGTGTTCTGGTATGCCTCCAGCGAACCCTTCGGAACGGTTACCACAGCTTCTTTATTGGTATTGCATACGTTATCTGTACTGATTTGCCACGGGTTTTGTGTCCAAGTAGCCGTCACTTTGGTAGCAATACGCGGCGGAATAGCGCCCTTGAACTCTAATGATGTCAACTGCGGCAAGCAGATAGAGAAGAGAGCCAGTGAGTCAACGGTGGATGGCAAAACGAGTTTCTTCATCTGCATAGGATTGGACGCTGTTGCATTGTGAATACCCGTCAGCGGAATGAGTTTGATGCCTTCCGGGAGCTCCAATTCTTGTACGTTCACTGCAGCTTGGAAACATTGCATACCGAGTTCCTTTACTTGGCTTCCTTCTGCAAACGTGATCGTTTTAGCAGTGGTGTTACGGAGTGCACCTTGACCGAGAGCTACTACAGGATACTCGCGCTCGTCTTGACTTACCGAAGCAGGGATCATGATGTCTTCGATCTCGTACACCCAACTTGTGTTCCGGCGAATGAGCGTAGCTGTCTGTGCTTTGTTATCCAACTCGAAGTACAAACCATCTACCTGAATAGTGTCCTTAGGAGGCAAAACAGCGGCAAAGTAATCACCAATCCACTCGGTGTTGCGGTATGCCTCAACGGCGCCTACAGGAACGATGACGATAGCGGATTTTGCAGTGTTGCAAACATTGTCTTTGTTAACTTCCCACGGGTTCTGGGTATAACCGGTACCAGTAGTGAAGGTGTTGATACGCGGCGGAATAGCGCCCTTGAACTCTAAAATTTCCAATTGAGGCAAACTAAACGAAAGACGAGCGATAGAATCAATTGATGCAGGGAGAATAATTCTCTTTGTCTTTGTCGGATTAGCTGCAGTAGCGTTGTTGAAACAAGTTAACGGAATCAGTTTGATACCTTCCGGCAGTTCAATCTCTTCTACATTCACAGCAGCTTGGAAACATTGCATACCCAGTTCTTTAACTTTACTGCCTTTGGCGAAGGTGATTGTTTTCGCAGTCGTGTTACGGAGAGCACCTTGACCGAGAGCCTCTACGGGGTAGGGGATTTCGTCTTTCACTACATCGACAGGGATCACGATGTCGTCGATCTCGTACTTTGACGAAGCATTGTAGCGAATCAACGTAGCCGTCGAATCCTCTGCATTGATCTGATAATAGATACCATCAACCTGAATGGTGTCTAACTTGGCAGCTTGCAGACCGAGCGCCAACATAGCTGCACTAACAAATGTGAAAATCTTCTTCATACGCATAAATAATTTTGTTAAACATCAAAAACGCTGCAAAAGTACTGCTTTTTTCTGACATGCGCAATACCTAAATATAGTGATTTTGCATTTTTTGCTTGCATAATTGAAAAAAATGTAGTAATTTTGCAGCGAATTTAAGAAAAATGACATATGAAACGTGTTTTTACTACCTTATTAATAGTATGCGCGTTATGCGCACACGCGCAGACGTTCGATTGGTTGACAACCCTTTCGGCTACGGAGACATCCAAAGCGCAGACCAATATCCAGTACACGGCGTATTATGCGGATAGTTCGGCATTGGTGTTCGGCAACTACGGATCATTGTATGCTACGGATAAAGGCGTGCTGGGTGACCAAGAGTACGCCGGAGCGGACTACGGTACTGCGAGCGGGTATAACAAAAACTTCCTGTTAGCCAAGTTGGACAAAGACGGCAAAGTGCTGTGGGCAGTGCATAGCGAAGACGGCGATGTAAATGACAGCCAGAGTGCAGTGACACCGACCGCTGACGGCGGTGCAGTGCTGGCGCTCAAATTCCGTCATAGCGACCATAACAAACAGGATGGTGTGCCGTCTTTGTTGTACAAGATCGTGGACGCAGCAGGAACAGCTTATAGCCGTGAGTTGGTCTATCCGGGAGCATGGGTTCACCAACCGGTGCTGGTGCGCGTGGACAAAGACGGCAAGGTGACTGCAGTACGGGATATGTGGTGCAGCTGGGAGCAGGCTCCGCAAGGTGACGGTCTGACTACGGATGCCTTCACGTTTGCAGCTGCTGCGGAAGACAGGGCAGGGAATATCTATATCGGCGGTTCGCAGTCTCTCAACATGGCGTTGGGTACAGATACGCTCTATGCGCGCGTAGCGGCTGATTGGGATGGTTCGACCACCAACGCGCGCTATAACGGATTTGTGCTTAAACTGGATGCCGACCTTAATTATATCGCGCATATAGCGGGTGAAGGAGAATTGCAGACGGATAAGCCTTCGTGCGTGGCTATACGCGGTAATAAACTCTATTTCAGTGGTTTGGCAAAAGCGGAAGATGTGGCTACGCTGCGAATAGGCAGCCAGCAGGCAGAGGTAAAAGAGCTGAGTCTGGTCAATGCTTGTTTGACTACGGATTTGCAAGCAGAGTGGTTGACCGCCACGCCTATCGTGCGCTATAACAACAAACAGGGTAATTTGTTATACCAAACACTGCTTTCGCGAGACGGTCAGACGCTGTATATCACGGGTGGTCTGCAAGGTGCAGTGGAGTTGAACGGTCAAACGGTGCATAGCGGTGGCGAACAGAACAGTACAATGAACGACGGGTATCTGTTTGCATACAACACGGCTGACGGTCAACTGACCAATGCCAAGGTAATCGGTAGCACGACGCTGAACCTCAACCACGGTGCGGTGGAAACAAACGATTCGCTGTATGTGTATAACTATTTCTTCGGCGCTATCCGTCAAGTGGCTTATGACCGTGATCTGAACCTCGGTGCGGTGCAGTCTTTGGCAACCGGAGGTGGTGCATCAACGGTAGTCTTCGCCAGCGGTTTGCGCGGTCAAGTGCTGTTGTCGTTGCGCTCCAAAGGCGGTGCGGATTTCACGGTCTTCGACCAAGTGGTGAACATTCCCGGCTTGTGGTTCAATACGCTCGTGGCTTTCCATCTGAATGAGAACGATCCCGATCCCAGCGGTATGGAGTCCCTGCCGGCATCGGAAACGGGCATCCGCAAAGTGTTCCGCGACGGACAAATCGTTATTATCAAAGATAATAAAACATATTCAATCATAGGACAAACATTATGAAAAAGATTTTAGCAGTTTTGGCAGTAGCGTTGGTAACGTTTACTGCATGCCAGAAGGCAGAGCAAGCACCGGTCGTTTATTCGGTGGACGACGTGTATGCACAAGGTGAAGCATTGGTAGGCGACACGATTTTGGTAGAAGGAACGTGTATGCACCTTTGCAAGCATGGCGGCAAGAAGGCTTTCCTTCGTTCGAGCGAAGAGGGTGAGTTCATCCGTGCCAATGCAACAGAGTTTGAGTCTTTTGCCGGCGAGTGTGTGAATAATACGGTACGCGTGTGCGGCGTGTTGCGCGCGATTGAGATTCCGGCAGAGCAACAACAGGTAGCAGCAGAAGAGCATCAGCACGCAGAAGGCGAAGAAGCTTGTGGCGTATGCTCGTCTGTCAAGAAGTTCTACGTGGACGCTATTTCGTACGATATTATCGTAGCGGAATAATCAGAAACTCAGACCCGTATGGAGTGCGACCTGCCAAGTATGGCGGGTCGTTTTTGTGTAGAACTGCCAGCCTGCGGCGGGTTCGAAGAACCAAAAGAACCGCCCTTTGATGGGGAAGGCATAGCGGATAGCTGCTGAGGCTTGCAGGTGGTTGTCTGTCAGCAGGTCATATAACTCCGCCCAACGCGTTTCCACTGTGAGTGGAGAGTTGACAGTTGATAGTTGATAGTTGATAGTTCCCGCAAAGCGCATATACCCGATCGGCAGATTCAAGCGATAGGATCCGTTGGCGCCTATGTGCCAGCGGTTCTCCGCATAGTTGGGTTGCACGTTCAGCAGGATATACGTGTTGTTCGCAGCTTCGCCATAGATGAACTGCTGTCCCCGGCGCAGCGTCATACCACCTTGCAGGCACGCGCGCCATAAAGGCGAGACATAGCCGAACGTGGCCTCCAGCGCATGTGTACGCACGCAACCGATAGGGATATAGGTGTTGTCGTGTAATTCTTTTTCCACCCGCATAAAGCGATAGTCGAGTTGTGCGAGCCAGCCGCGCTGACGAGGCAGCATGGCTACACTCGCACCGGCTGTGAGACCGTGGTAATAACTCTCTTTCTTGCTGCCGGAGAAGCGGGTGTAGGCGGTGCCTGGGCCGACCAGATGATAGATCTGACTCTCGCCCAATTCGCTGTAGAACTTGATCTCGTTGTTCTGTTTGTACCGCCCGATCTCCGCCATCAGCATCCATGCATACGCGCTGTTCGAGTAGCCGATTCCGGCATCTACCTGCAAGTCGGCCACTTTGTTCTTCGGTCTCGGATCAATGGATCGGTAGCTCTGCAACGCGCGGAATTGTAATGCGGCGTACCACGTTATATGGCGCTTGCTCATTCGGTAGCCGCCCCGGAAATAATACCTCTCCGAGCGCAGCCCACCGCCAACTGTGTCGGTCGTCAGGTAGGGGTACAATAACTCATAGTCGGCGTTCTCCACGAACCGGTTTCCGTGACTCTGGTTCCATGTGTAAGACGCTTCGCCGAAGACACGATGCACCGAGTCGATGTCGTGCACCGATTGCGCTTGTATCGCAAAGCCTCCTTGCCGGTCACCCGCTATGGCGTGCGTTGATTGACCGTACTGCCCCGACACGAACACTTCTGTCGAAGTAGTGTCCGTGACGAGCGTCGTGAGTACTATGAGTAACGTTACTAAATTCACCTGTTAATTTTTAATTCTTAATTCTTGAAATAGTGCGGATTCGCCTCTTGTGCCATTTCGAAGTCCTCGGACGAGTTGTTGGTGTCAATGAGCTTACCGTCCTCGCCTTTTTTGCGCCGTACGCACTTGCCGAAGCGCGTCTTGTCCGATCCCGTTTCGCCTACGAACGCATACCCTGCATCCAGGCTCTCGTGAACGCTCAACCACTGGTAGGCGCTATGCGGACACATGTTCACGGCATCGATGATCCACGCGTTGGGAAACCTATACGCACTATTGCTCATATGGAACTCACCGGCTTGCGTGACGATGGAATAGTTGTAATCGTAGCGGTACTTTTTGAGATAAACCGAGTCGCTCAAGCCTTTCGGCATACGACCGATTGCAAACGTCGTATTACCCTGATTGTTCGGCACCCAGATGGTGAGCGTGTAGCAGTAAATCTTATCCATGTTAGGCACATCAGGGTTGTCGATATCCGTCACGCTGGCATTGGTGCTCACGTCGTACCACTCGACCTTGGCATCGCTCATATCGAACGAATTCGAATTAATAGTCCGGTGATCCATCGCGTTGTCTGCAATGAGGAACGAACCTCCAGGTACAACAGGAAAACGTGTACCGTCGCCTGGCACGCGGTAGATGGCATCTACTGCCATCGCATAGGACATGATATCCGGTTCTGTGGTGATTTTCTGAGTGTTCTTGAACTTACTCTCCACCAGCACAATGCCATCGGCGTAGAGCATACTGTCGGTGTTGTTCACCAGCACGAAGTACTTGTCACCAAGGTAGTTCTTGCCTTCCGGCGTCTGTGTTCCGGCAAAGAAAATCTCCGCCAGCACAAAATCCTTACTCTCGTGCAGCACAAACGCATCCATCGTGAGCCAGGTAGATTCTTTTATTGTGACCTCCGGGTTGTACGCGCGCAGCGGATAGCTGTAGCCGTCGCTCACCTTTACCGTCGCATTGAACGTGCAGGAATAGAAACCCGCAGGTAGGGATGCGTAATACGCTACACAGGTGTCACCTACCATTCGCCCGCCCGTGAAACGGTACAACTTACCGCTCATATTACGGTCTTCCAACATGATGCTTTCACGGATCAATTGACACGACTCCGGCAGGGATACATACATATGCAATTCGCAAAAATTCTCAACGGGATCTTTCGGATTACATGCCATCAAACCCAGCGCACAAAGCGCAACAAATAAAAATCTTTCCACTTTCATCTTTCCACTATTAATTTTCAATTTTCAACTTTCAATTATATCGTTAAATTTACTTCCATGCCGAAATAAGGGCTGGCACTGCGGTGAATACGAATGCCGTCCACCTCGTAATCGGGCAAATAGTCCAACAGTTTATTCACATACAACGCCACCGTGGCGTATTTGGTGATTGTTTTCTGCACGCGCAGGTTCAGGAAGCCTGCAAACGGAACGACCTTGCGGCGGAACACATCGGGGTTGTAATTGAAGGTCAACCACTGCAGGTACGGATCTTGTTGCGATGTCTCGGTATATGGGTGTAACTGACCGTCTGTGGCGTCCATGTAAGCGGTCGGAACACCGTTCTTCCACATCGTCTGCGTGGCGGTGAACCAACTCAACTCGAACGTGGCACTCACTGTCAGCCCCACTTTCTGGATATACACGTCGGCAATGATGTTCGTGTTCAGGTTCTCGCGTATCGAGCCATCGTTCCAATCGTACAAACCGATATACAGATCCTTCACCGCCGTATTGCCGATAGTCTGCGTCAGCTTGTCGGTGGAGAACATCGCCTGACTGTTCTGGTACTCCGTGCGAAGCCATGCGCCGTTGATCGTGAACCGCGTGCAGATAGCCTTGATACGCGGGCTCTGATATTGCCATTCGACGCCCTGTTTCTTGATGCTACTACCGTTCGTCGTCACGGGATAGAGCAGCAGCTTGGTGTAATACCGTGTGTCATCGCCGTAGATGGGGTAGGTATATGCCACACATTCGCGCCAGGTGCGGAAACCGTCCTTCATCCGCTCTTCGAAATAAGTCACGCTGAACTTATGTTTCTTGATCTCGCCGCCGAAGCGCACTTCCCATTTCATGTTCCGCGCCGGCCGCAGGTTCGTATTCGCCGGATCAATGATATGCGTGTGAATATTGATACTCTCCGCGCCCACCACCAATGCCTGATCCGGAGCTTTCAAGTCTTCATACAGCAAGTTCGGGTATAACTGCAGCAGGGTCGGCATCTTCGTGTGGATACCGAACGCACCGGCGAAAGACAGATTGCCGCCTGGAACGGGTTGCGTATAACTGAGGTTCACGCGCGGGTCTAAATAACATTTGCCGTGCATGGTATAGGCTTTGTCCAATCCCAACAACGATGTCCCGCGCAGACCTACTCCCAAATCGATACGCCACATATGGATATCGTCTTGCACGTACCACGCCAACTGATTCGTGGCGGGTATGTCGCTGTACGCCCGCGGTCGCAGATTCGTGCTGTAGTTGAGCGGACGGGCAAGGTCATACACCTGACCGCGACCGAAGTTCTTGTCATATTTCCATTCGATACCTACGTCGGCTTTGTGGCTGAACTTCCACGTGTCGAACGTAAACGAGGCTTTCGGACGGATATATACATTCAGCGGCCTTCCTTCCACACGGTGCTTGGCTACGTATTGTGGCGGAAGCAACCCCGCATCTTTATTGCCCTCCTCCATGTTGTCCAAGATCGGCTGTACAGGGGTCGATAATTGGATGAACTTGGTCTGACTGATCGTGCTAATCTCGCCGGCTATGTTCGCCAGCAACGACGCTGCCCACCAATCATGGTTCTTATCGCTCCAGTTGAGCGTGTTCGACCAGCCTATCTTGTGCAACTCGCTGCGGTACGAGTCTTCTTTGGTCAAATGGATGTCCGGGTCATTCTTGTCCATGTCTATGTTGCCCGAATAGTCGGCATTGCTCTGCCAGCGAAGGTTATAACCGCCTACCGACCACCGTTGCTGCAAACGTACCGAAGCATTGATGCGCTGGTAGTTCTCCAGCGTGTTCGTAGGGTCGTTCTTCGCGTTCAGATAGTCCAGACCGGCATAGAGAATCGTGCGGTCATTATTCCATCCTGCACCCTTGCCGACATACACCAGTTTACTGAAACCGTCCGCCTTAAAGCGCGCTTTCCACGGAGTCGGCTTGATGCTGCGCTCGATCTTCACCACGCCCGATGTGATATCGCCGTACTCCGCATTCGCTATACCGCGGATGATCTCCACTTTCTCGATGTCGTCCGTGGAGATCTGACGCATATCGACACCCTTGTTCACGGTCTGTCGCGCTGCATCCTGTGTACTGCTGCCTCCCTGGATATACTGCATGTTGGCGTCCGTACTCACCGGTGCGCCGTCAATAATAAATCCCGTGCCCAACGACCCCGTCGAGTAGTTGTCATCACTCGTGCCGTCACCCGCTTCACGCAAGTGGATTGTGTTGCTGTTCGTCAACTTGGGGTCTTTGATGCTCGCGCCGGGAAGCATGTTCGTCAGATCCGTGAACGACGAAGGCTGCAAGTGCTGCATTGCCTCTTTGTTGATGACAGAAGCACTGCTGCGACCGGTTAGTTCCTCTGCCGTCACCACCACTTCCTGTATTGTGAACATCCGCTCCAAACTGTCCAATAAGGCCTGCTGCGCACTGTCCAAACGCAACGAATCCGGTTGCTCTATAGCCTGTAAAGGTGAGAGATAAGTGGAGATAGGTGATAGTAAAACCACCCCTATAATCCATAACCTATAACCCGTAACCCGTAACTTGTAACCCATAACCTCTCACCTTTGCGGGTGCAAAGGTACTGCTTTTTTTTGATATACACAAATATTCACTGGTAAATCCCTACTTTTAGGGATTTTTATACTTCTCCCTTGCATATATGCCAAAAAAGTTGTACCTTTGCAGCGAATTTTGAAAAATGGTTCAATGACTAAATAAATGACCAAATGGTAAATGACCAAATGATTGAATACGATCACGTTACCCATTATTACGGGAAGCGGCTTATCTACGAAGACTTGTCCTTCTCCGTGCCGCGTGGTCGCATCTTGGGTTTGCTCGGCAAGAACGGTACCGGCAAAACGACGACTATCAATATCCTCTCGGGCTTCATTCAGCCCCATGCCGGCAGTTGTCGTCTGCTGGGCTATGACACCCGCACGATGCCTGCCAAAGAGCGGGCACGGATCGGTTTGTTGCTCGAAGGGCATGTGCAGTACCCCTTTATGACGATCGCCCAGATAGAGCGGTTCTATGCACCTTTCTTCCCCAAATGGAACAAAGAAGCCTACTACGAACTGATGCGTCTGCTGAAAGTCAAAGATTATCAGCTCCTTAGCCAGATGTCCAACGGTCAGCGCAGTCAAGTGGCACTCGGTCTGCTCATGGCGCAGGATCCCGAGTTGCTGATATTGGATGACTTCTCCTTGGGTCTTGACCCGGGGTATAGACGACTCTTCGTCGAGTACTTGCGCGATTTCTGCAAACGTGGTGAGAAGACCGTTTTCCTTACTTCGCATATCATTCAGGATCTCGAGCGGCTCGTCGATGATTGTATCATCATGGACTACGGCCGCATCCTCAAACAATGTCCCGTTTCCGAACTCATCACGCCGGAGAAAACCCTCGAAGACACCTTCATCGACCTCACCGGCAAATATTAAATGATAAAATGACTAAATCGTCAATAAATCGTAAATCGTCCAATCGTCAATGTTAAAAGCAATTTTCTATAAGGAATGGCTCAAACTTCGCCTATTTTGGTGCTTGGCTATTCTTGTGCATATAGGTCTTATCGCCTATCTGCTCTTATCCCTTCGTTCTACGCTCCTTGCCTCGGGCATCGTCGAGACTTGGGCAACGATGATCGGTCGTGATGTGCTCATGGTGAACCAACTGATGTACTTGCCGCTCATCACCGGCGTATGCATCGCCCTCTGTCAATGGCTCCCCGAGATGCAGATCAAACGAATCCGTCTGACATTGCACTTGCCGATCGACTATACCGCTTCTATCGGTGCCATGCTCTTTTGCAGCATCGTGTGCTTGTGCCTGCTGTTTGCCATCGATGCAACGGTTCTGGCGGTCGTAGAGCAACAATGGTTGCCGCGCGAACTCGTTTGGCGCACGTTCCTCACCTGCCTGCCGTGGTACATAGGCGGACTGCTGGGTTATAGCGTCACTTCGTGGTGCGTACTCGAACCTCAATGGCGTATGCGGTGCGTTAACTTCCTTATCGGTGCTCCGCTGGTAGCCCTCTGTTTCCTTACCGCCCAGCCTGCGTGCTACATCCCGATGTTCCCGTGGTTGGTGCTGGCACTGCTGGCTACGGTCTGCCTGCCGTTCTATTCTGTCTATCGCTTCAAACTCGGAAAACAATGAAAAATATCCAATCTTCAATATCCAATCTCAAATACCTGATAATCGTATTGGGTCTCATTGTGTTGGCATGGCTCTTACCGGTTTTGTACGAACTGCTCTCGCCGCGCACGGATCGGATGCCGTTTGTCGTCTATTCGTGCCTCGACAGCACCTTTATTAAGTTCGAGACCTCCAACAAGCAAGTGCGGTTCATCGACTTCCGTGGGCAAGAGTTCACCAAAGCCCAAGCCGACTCGCTCCTTCCGCTCTTCTCCTTTCGGCAGCTCGTGGCCGAAGGACGACTTCCGGATTCGCTTTATGGAGTAGCGCTGACCCCTAAACTGATTCAGCAAAACGCTTTTCATTTCAAGACCTCGCCCAAGCAACTCAACAAGCCTGCCGTGGGACTATACACCATGCTCGAATCGTCTTCCGGACGCGTCGATTTGCAACTGCCGCCCGATGTGTTCCGTCTTACCGATGACGGACTCGAGTTTATTGATTGTGAGACGAATACCGTCAATCGTGCCAAGTCGCTCTCTTTCTCGCGCGAACTGACTAAACATGGTTTTACGTTCCCTGTACAACTCATCTGGGGCAACGGAACGACGCGCAAGGACTACGACAACGGTTTCCTGCTCACCGACGCCAACGATCGCCTTTACCAACTCAAAATGGTCAAAGGCACACCCTGGGTGAGAGAAATAATCGTAGATCGTCAATCGTCCAATCCTAAATGGATTCAGGTCTTCACGCTTGAACCGGCTAACCGTGCCCTGATCGGTTTCGTGGTCGATGATGCTTACCAACTTTATGCTGTGAGAGCAAACGGTCAATTGGCTCATATCGGTATTGATGCGTATAATCCGCAAGAAATGCAGATTTCCATTGTGGGTGACCTCTTCCATTGGACGATCACCGAATATACGGCTACTGACTCGCGGTACTATGCCGTCGATGCCCGTACGTTCGAACAAGTGGCATGTGCCATCGTGCCCGATCCGGAGCGACCCCTGAATCAAAGAATCGAACGGATATTGCTACCCGTCCGACTCCGTTTCACTTCCTGGCGCACGCAACTGATTGCACCTAACATCAACGATGATTAGTGCTGGTCGTCGTAAGCGTCGCCTTCGACTTTCCAATACCAAGCGCGCATGGTCTTGATGCCATTCGGCTGATCCTTCTGCGCGTTCGTCTGCGTTGATCGTGCGTCCGCTCTGGTTACCGTGCTTGTGACCTTCTTTGTTCTTGGTTGCTTTGGCAAGCGAGCCTTTTACGTACTCGATACCGTTAGCGTATTGAACAACTGCCATAAAATCATTTACGATTTGTTCATTTTCCATTTGGTCATTTATTGGGTCATTGAGCCATTTGGTAAACTTCTCCTCGTAGGGGAGGGGTTAAAGGGTTAAAATGGTTTTGATTGCATCAAAACGTTAAGTTGTTCTTCTGTTAGTGTTTGCTTGGCTTGTTCTAAGGGTAACAACTAATGAACGACTAAGGAATCACCAACGAATAACTAACGGTAATAAGCTTGCTATAACGGAATAGCGGTATATCGGGATGCAGGAATCCCGATCGCTGTGACGTAAAAATTTTGAATGACCAAGTTGACAAACTTGACCAACTTCGAGGAAAACTTGGTCAACTTGGTCAAGTTTGTCATGCTATTTTTTATAGATGCCATACCTGGGCATCGTCATCGATGAGACGATAAGCGGCAGCCATATGCAGGAGAAGACGGGAAAATCTACAGCATTTTGACCCCTCTCGATCATTTAAGTCTATAACGTGGCTCCCCATGCCGCATACTACGCAATCCCCAACGGACTAATTTATAGGCTCAAGATATCTTGAACGCTGTAATTGACTATAAATCATTACGTTACAGAGATTTTAGCCTACGAAATGACCTGTAGACCAAAAATATGAAACTAAAATGACCCCTCTGTTTTTATTACAGAGAGGCCATTTGTTATTTTTTTATAGGGGCAATTCAAATCATATTTTCCAGTCTTGTGGATGTTTATGCGTTGGTTTTTACATACTCTCAATGGCGTGGAGTCTACAAACGATATTCCGGTACATTCTGCCATCAAACAAAGTTTGACAAACATTCCCATTTCCAACATCACATCTCTCTCCAATTCCACAAAGCGGTTATAAGAAACTACTTTCGGGAACAAATGGCGACAATGTTGGCAGATGTGGTTGATGTAATAGTGTTTGAGACATTTGTAACCACCCATGTGGAACATGATAATTATGAGGATTATTTCGGCATCACTCATCCGATTTGGCTTGTTCCAGTGACGTTTTTCGTCTAAAATTGACTTTTTTGCTCAATTTTTGAAAATTCTTTACAAAAATCATCGATAATACAAAAAAATTCTGTAACTTTGCACTCGTTTGCAACTTGCATAATGTTGGATGTTTTAGTTTAACTTTGATTTTTTGACACTACAAAGTTACAAAAAAATCCGCATATAAGCAAGTTTTTTTGATACTATTTTCTACTAATTTTGCTATATATCAATCTCTTAATAATCATTCTTATATCGAAATCACGTTATTTATTTATCTTTACTTTGATTTTGTGAGCATAACCGTTGGGGTTAACATTTGTCGGGCTAACGAGCGGAAGAACACCAACAGAGCCCCAATTCTGCAAAATATCGAAACCTATACCGAACTCTGTCTTATTCCAAGTAGCCGGAATAAGCTCACGCATAATTTGAATCTCGAATACGCCGTTTACATTCTGGCTCATAGTACCAACCAGCTCACCTTCAGCTACAATAGCACCCCAGTTGTCATCAGCAGAGTGCTCTACGCTCGGATCAATCCAGTAGTCCCAACCGGTTTCGCCAGCAGGCCCCCACCATTTGAATACGCCAGGAGCGTACGAGCAGGGGTCACCATCAGCATAGATAGCGCCTTCCAAAAGGATGTCAGCGTTCGGATCCGTAAACTCATCGCTGTAACCACCGGTAGCATCGCTGTTATCCGTATTTATATATACATGGAAAGGAACCCAACTGCGGTCAGTAATTGTCTCTGCATCCGGTACAATTTGAATAAAAATGCACTTCTCATCTGCATAAATTTTTGCGCTCTTCAAGCCAAGGAGAGTTGCATTTTCCGGACATACAACAGAAACAATTTTGTCTTGAGGAACGTCTTTCCAGTCGTTCAAAGTTCCGTCGTTAACGAAAATTTTCTGTATATATCTCTCTTCTTCCTTTTCCTGTCCGCTAAGTTCTTTACAAGAGTACTCATCAGTTACTGTATATTGACGATAAGTAACTGTCATTCTTCTATTGTCCTGATAATAACTTACCTCCGACTCTACTTCTGCCCGTGTAGCCCATAAGTAGAACGTTCCGCTATAACCATATTGAGTATCTCGATAGGTAATCTCCCAACAATATTCATTTGTATCTTCCTGTGGACTTGGCTTATCATCTACTATAGGAGCATATATCGGTCTGCCTTCATTTCCATCCACTATCCAACCCGATCCAACTTTCGTGCCTTTCGCATTGATATAGTAATACTCGTACTCTCCTTGAGTCGTCTTCTTCCATACCAAACTCAATCCATTACTAAAATCACTATAAGGAATTATGCCTTCTGCTAATTCAAATTTCGTATCCCCGTCCGTGCCTACCGCCACATAATTACTTGCCTCGTTATACTTTACATACGCAATACCTTCTTGAAAATCTGTCGCTTTATATGCATGACCATTCTTCAGGTTCATCTCAACTCCATTCTTGTCTATATAACCGTATTTGTTGTCATCGAACATCACACGAGCCAAACCATTACCCGTAAAACTATTTATCTCCTTATACAAAGTCCCTATCGGGTTGCCTCCCTCCGTGCTAAACATTCCCCATTGCCTGTTTCGTTGAGGATCACGATATGCAATACGACTGTTTCCCAAACTTACAAGACAATCATACGGAGTCGTCTGATCAAAATAAATAATATTATTGCTCTTGTTTATCGCATAGAATTGTCCTCCACGAACTACAACTGCTGCGCCAGCTGTAAATACACCCGCTTCCTCATAAAGAGGCTCTATCATCTGTTCTTTATTAATGTTAATATAACTATAATATCTATCGTTCGGATTCTTACGGCAACTGATAAATCCATTATCGCCCATCTCGCCAAGATCTGCCATCAACGGATCTATTACCTTTTCTAGACGATTGTTCATCATTCCCCATCCACTATTAGTCATAAAACGCATATAACCGTTGTGAAATTCTCCCGAGCAATATATAAACTGAGGAACTCCTGCCACACGATTGCCTTCTGCATCAATAAATTCCAGCACTCCTTGAAACGGCTGCACTAATGCATACTTTCCACTGAATCTGCGCACATCTATAAATTGAGCACTGATTGCCATTTGACCTCCTTCATTCATGTAACCCCATTTCTTTGCATTTGCATCATACACAGGCCATAATTTTGATGAAGGCTCCGGTGTCGGTGTCGGACCGTCTGGATTTGGACAACCACAAAATACCACACATACCGTTAACAATAATGGCAAAAAATAGATTTTTTTCATAATTTCGTGATTTTAATAAATTTATTTTATAAGCTACATTACACTCTTGAACAATATCAACTGCAAAATTACTACAAATTTTCTATATATACAAATTTTTGACTGCTTTTTCTCAAAAAACGGCTTGTTTTTTTTAAAATGCAACCTTTTTCACCAACTGCCTACTTTTTTTGTTCTTTTTATTTGCACATTTCATTTTTTTTACTAACTTTGCGCACTTTTTTATTATCTGTAATCGTAAAAACCAAAATAGAATGTCATTACAATGTGGAATCGTAGGGTTGCCGAATGTAGGTAAGAGTACCCTTTTCAACTGTTTGAGTAACGCAAAGGCGCAGAGCGCAAACTTTCCTTTCTGCACCATTGAGCCGAATGTAGGTGTTATTACTGTTCCTGACGAGCGGCTCATCAAATTGGGCGAGATCTGTAAGCCGGAACGTGGTGTTATTCCTACCACCGTGGAGATTGTTGATATCGCCGGACTTGTCAAAGGTGCCAGCAAAGGTGAAGGACTCGGAAATAAGTTCCTCGCCAACATCCGTGAAACAGATGCCATCATTCATGTGCTGCGTTGCTTCGACGACGAGAATGTAGTACATGTGGATGGTAGTGTTAATCCTGTACGCGACAAAGAAATCATCGATGCGGAATTGCAACTCAAAGACCTGGAGACGGTTGAGTCCCGTATTGCCAAGTGCGAGAAAGCTGCTAAAGCGGGCGGTGATAAACAAGCCAAACTGCAACTCGAAGTGCTTGTGAAGTACCAAGAGGCTCTTTCGCAAGGCAAGAATGCCCGCACGGTCGAGCTGGACAACAAAGATCAGGAACTCGCCGCCAAAGACCTCTTCCTGCTTACCAACAAACCCGTTATGTATGTCTGCAACGTCGATGAATCCGCAGCGGTTACAGGCAACGCATATGTCGAGCAAGTCAAACAAGCGGTCAAAGATGAAGACGCACAAGTCCTCGTCTTGG
>Ga0310690_10000653_pt1 | contig 70823 bp, 68 predicted proteins | sample AusTroGonzalo_MG_2_FD_207661 | JGI IMG/M metagenome (GOLD analysis project Ga0310690, IMG submission 207661) | Bovine rumen microbial communities from tropical cattle in Woodstock, Queensland, Australia - Gonzalo_04 (v2) (version 2) | ecosystem: Host-associated > Mammals > Digestive system >...
TTGTTGGAGAAAACCCCCAGATAGTCTGGGGGTTCGGTAAAGCTTTTAGCTTTAAGTTGAAAATAAAAACACCTTTCAATATAATATTTGTTGCGACCGCAAGAAGCAACAATATATTGAAAGGAGGACATTTATTTGAAAGAAATCAAAATAAATGATATAAAGAGTTTAGCACATACAACGTGGAATTGCAAATATCATATAGTATTTGCGCCAAAGTATAGAAGAAAGGTCTTTTACGATAGTAAAAGGCTAGAAATAGGTCAAATAATAAGACAGTTATGTGAATGGAAAGGTATAACAATAATAGAAGCAGAAGTATGTCCAAACCATATACATATGTTAATAGAGATACCGCCGAAATATAGTGTATCAAGTGTAATGGGATTCTTAAAAGGAAAAAGCAGCTTAATGATATACAGCAGGTGGGCAAATATGCGATTTCAATATAGAAATAGAGAATTTTGGTGTAGAGGATATTATGTAGATACTGTAGGTAAAAATACAAGGAAAATAAAAGAATATATAGCAAATCAGTTAAAAGAGGATGAACTAAGTCAACAAATGACAATGGAAGATTTTGACCCTTTTAAAGGGTAGCAAGTGATAGATGCTTCTGGCGGTCGAAATATTACTTTAGTAATAGCCAGTAAGATAGCCTTTTAGGCGAAAAAGAAAAACCACTAGCTATGCTAGTGGAAATTTATTTAACTATTATGGTATAATTTCTTTATAGTTATTGAAAAATCGACTTAATTGTGTTATAATAGTCAGCAATTTTAAGGGGGCAAAATAAATGTTTGTAAATTTTGATTATTTTGAAGAATTAAGGTCAAAAAGGCTAAGGTTAAGCACCAAAAGTGGGGTTGTTCATAGATTTATAGATGGCAAAAAGCAGAAGTCTATAGAAAAAGCTCTTGCAGAAATTAAAGAATTTTCTGATCACTCTTGGTATAAGGAATTATATAGAAGAAATAGCCATAGACTAGGTAAAGTGGCAATTCTATATCGTGGAACTACAGTTACGTATGGCGAAATGTTTGATAAGATGAAAGATTATGCTAAGGCTCTTAAGCAGCAAGGCGTTTCCGAACAAATGGAGGTTCCAATGTGTATTTCTAATACTCCTGAATTAATTTATTTTTTGGGTGCTATAAGTATGATAGGAGCAAGAGCTAATATTTTTGGTGAAAAATTTGACCATGATTATGTAAGGGAAATCATCCATGGCTGTGATTCACCAATTGCTATAATTGAAGATAGTAAATTTTCAAAGCTAGGTACTTTAATCAATGCTTTGACCATTCAAAAAATTATTGTTCCCTCAATTTGCAGTTCGTTGCCTAATGGAGTTAGTCCCTATGCTGCTGATAAAAAACATGGTATGTTTGTTGATAGAGTTTCTGAAGCTTTGGAGAATAATTCTAAAGCGATTCGGTTATCTACTTTTGTAGAGTCAGGACGTAATTATATTGGGAATGTGGAGACAGAAAATGTTACTCTTGATAGTAAATTTTTGACGACCTATACTAGCGGGTCTACTAATTCTAGGAGACCTAAGCAAATTGTTCAGACAAATAAGAGTTTTGTTACTATTGCTAGATTTCACGATAAGGATAAGGTGCATATTGATATGTCAAAGTTTGTTGTTGAAGCTTTAATTCCAACATATTCAAACTCTGATATTATATCTAGTGTTTCAGATGCTTTAATGCAGGGAAGTACGGTTGCTCTTGAACCAGTGTATGATGAAAACTTTTTTTTGGATTCGCTTTTGATAAACAAGTCAAATTATTGTGTTGCGACTACTAGTTTTTGGCTTAGGGCATTAAAAAGGGCCTTATATGATGACCGCTATAGGGAATGCGATTTAAAAAATTTAATTTTCCCTTTTTCTGCAGGAGAACCAATGTCAATAGGAGAAGAAATTTTTCTAAACTGGGCATTGAATAAGAAAAATGCTGGTAAAAAATTTTTAGGGGGACTTTTGCCTTCTACCAGAATGAGTACAGCTGGGGGAGACTGTGAACACGGCGGGCTTTTTTATAAATTATTTAGAACTCTTTCTAATAGAAGAGCAAATGGTAAAGTGTTTGAGTCTGGTATGAAATTAATGGATTTTGCGGAAGCAAGAATATTGGACTTAGATACAGGTGAAGATATTACAGACTCGGGTAGATATGGAGAACTAATAGTTCGCGCAGATACTGTTATGGCTGAATATAAAAATGATCCTATTGCCACGTCTGATTTTTTTGATGTCCCCGACCCATTTGCAAATCAAGGTTTTGGAAAATGTTGCGTGTATTGTTTTAAAGATAAAACTGGATACCATATAAAAGGACGTATCCCTAACAAACGAGAAGCATTACCTACTTTTGTTATTAATGATCTTGTTTTATCAAACCATAATCTTATAATGTCTAGTTCCACTAATATGGTTTGTGATTCTGATGGTAATGATTATACTGTCATAGATTATGAAACATTACCATGGACAAATTTAGATTCTGATATTGTTGATAAGGAAATATATGATAGTATTAGAGAAAAATTAGGAAAGCAGGTTGCTGCAAAATTAAGGTTTAGACATCATACCTTTTGTGAGGGGTTTCCATTAAATCTTAGCGGGAAAAGGGATAATCGGGAACTTGTTAGTAGAGGCCTAAATGATACAAGACAAATTTCTCTTTCTCCTGCTTATATTAAAAAATAGATGCTTTAAGAAATCAGTAAAAAAATTGTGCTGATTTTTTTTGTGTGATATAATTGTTTTAAGGTAGGTTTTTATTATGAAATATTCTATTGGAATCGCTTTTTTAACAATAAGTTTTCTATACTCGATAGTTCTTAATGCTTTGTTTTTTTCTAAAAAGCATATCAATAATTTAGAAACGAAATTGTTTGGTATTATTTTGCCATCTAATCTTGTTGGATTATCGTTGGAATTGCTTTGTAATTTGTCAATTGGTTTTTTTGGAGTTACAAGCCTAGTCTCTATTATAGTTAATAAATTTTTTCTAATATATATAATGCTTTTTGCAACATTCCTTACTTTATACGTTGTGATTGTGTGTATTAGTAATGATTCTCCTGAAATGGTTTCTAGTTATCAAAAAAAAATGATATATGGAATTGTTGCTACTTTTTTACTGTTTTTAATTGTTGATTTCTTCTTACCTATCGATTTGAATTACTTTGAAGAAACCGGTGTTATGTATTCTTCAGGAATAGCTGTCAATGTTGTTTATATTTTTAGTGCATTATCTATTTTATATGGAATGTATATATTTATTACAAATGCCAAGAATATACGAAAAAAACAAAATATTCCTCTAGTTGCATATGTTGTTGGTTCGGCGATTCTAGCCTTTGTTCAGCAGAGAAATCCTGGATTCACTATTGCAACATCTATAGAAACGTTTGTTATATTTTTGATGTATAACACAATAGAAAATCCAGATGTAAAGATGATTCAAGAATTAGAAGTTGCTCGTGATCAGGCAAATAAAGCTAATGCTGCTAAGACAGATTTTTTATCTAGTATGTCTCATGAAATTAGAACTCCATTAAATGCAATTGTTGGTTTTAGTGATTGTATTAATGAAGCAACTACTTTAGAAGAAGCTAAAGAAAATGCGAAAGATATTGTAAATGCATCTTCTACTTTACTTGAAATTGTTAATGGTATTTTAGATATTTCTAAGATAGAGGCAGGTAAAATTGAAATTGTTAATTCTCCTTATAATGCCCCAGATGTATTTGAAGAACTTGCTAAATTAATTACTCCTAAGATGAAAGAAAAAAATCTTGATTTTTCTTATTATATTGCGCCAGATATGCCTAAAGTTTTATATGGGGATCATGCGAATATTAAAAAGATTGTTACTAATTTTTTAAGTAATGCTTATAAGTATACAGATAAGGGATTTGTAAGATATGAAGTAAATTGTATTAATACTAAAGATATCTGTAAATTGGTTATTTCTATAGAAGATTCAGGTCGCGGAATAAAAAAAGAAAACGTTGATAAAATGTTTACCAAATTCCAAAGACTAGATGAGGATAAGAATACTACCATTGAAGGTACTGGGCTAGGACTTGCGATAACGAAGCAATTAGTAGAATTGATGGGTGGTAGAATATTTGTTCATACGGTATATGGACAAGGTTCTAAATTTACAGTAGTATTGAATCAAAAAATAGAAAACGTAGATGCTATAGAAGCAGTTAAGAAGGTAAAGACTACTTTGGATTTAAATAATGTTAAAATACTGTTAGTAGATGATAACACTTTAAATATAAAAGTAGCAACAAAATTATTAGAAAGATACAATGCTAATAGGATAACTTCTGTTGACAGTGGCTTTGAATGTATAGAACGTATCAAAAATGGAGAAAAATATGATCTGATATTGCTAGATGATATGATGCCAAAAATGGGTGGAGTAGAGACGTTGCATAAATTAAAAGAACTTCCTGACTTTTCTATTCCAGCAATCGCTTTAACAGCGAATGCCATAACTGGAATGAAAGAAAAATATTTATCTGAAGGATTTGATAATTACTTAGCTAAACCAATAGAAAAAGAACAGTTGGTTCAAGTGTTCAATGAAGTGTTAGGAAGAAGTATGACAGGAGAAATCCCTGTTCCTATCGAAAGTCAATCAAATAGCGTTATTAGTGATAATAGTCAAAATGAGGTAATACCAGTCGAGAACATTGAGAAAGAAATTGATATAAATCCCAATACTCACATTCAACCAGAACAATTGAATAATCAAGATGATATTGAACAATTAGAAGTATCAGAAGATAATAAAACAGGTGAAGAATATTTAAGAGAAAGTCACGTTGATTTAGATAAGTCTTTGGAGCTATTAGGTGACATGCAAATGTATAATGAAACCTTAAAGGATTATCTTAATGAAGTAGAAGAAAAATGGGAAAGAATTAATAAATATAAAGAGGAAAGTGATATGGCAAATTATGCAATAGAAGTCCATTCTTTAAAGAGTGACTCTAAGTACTTAGGATTTATGGAATTGGCCGATGTTGCGTATGAACATGAATTAAAGAGTAAGGAAAATGATATAGAATTTGTAAATAGTAATTTTAATAGATTAGAAGAAGTATACAATAAGACATTAAAAATTGCTAAAGGATATAGAGAGTGAGTTGTTTCACTCTTTTTAATTTTATGGTAAAATGGAATAGATACTAAACAGAAAGAGGTTACAAAATGAATGAGTTTATCATAAAAGAAATAGCTAATGATTTAAACATTACAGAAAAGCAAGTAAATACTGTTTTAACTTTACTTAGTGAAGGAAATACGATTCCTTTTATTGCTAGATATAGAAAAGAAGCAACTGGTGCACTTGATGAAGAAGTTATTAGAAGTATTAATGAAGTATATGAGTATCAAGTAAATCTTTTAAAAAGAAAAGAAGATGTTATTCGGTTAATTGATGAGAAAGGGTTGCTTACAGAAGAATTGAAACAGTCTATTTTATCTTGCCAAAAACTTGTAGAAGTAGAAGATTTATATAGGCCATATAAAGAAAAGAAAAAGACTAAAGCGACAGAGGCAATTGCTTTAGGACTTGAACCTTTTGCTAAAATGATTATGTCTTTTCCAGTAAAAGGTAGTATAGAAGATATGGCTAGTAAATTCGTAAAAGAAGATTTAGATACTATAAAATGTATAGAAGGAGCTAAATATATTATTGCAGAATGGATAAGTGATAATGCTTCTTATAGAAAGAGTATTAGAAATTATTTTTATAAGAATGGAGTAGTTATCTCCTCTTTAAAAAAAGGTGCGATTGATGATAATAAATTATATGAAATGTATTATGAATATCATGAACCTGTTAGATTTATAAGACCACATAGAATTTTAGCTTTAAATCGAGCTGAAAAAGAAAAAATACTTACTGTTAATATAGATGTTAATAAAGAGGAAATTATAGACTTTTTAGAAAAGAAAATTATTAAAAATGATAAGAGTTTTGTGGTTAATTATGTAAAAGAAGCAATAGAAGATTCTTATAAAAGATTAATAGGTCCATCCGTTGAAAGAGAAATACGAAGCGAACTTACTGAAAAAGGAGAATTGGCAGCCATAGATAACTTTGGTAAGAACTTGGAGGCGTTATTACTTACGCCACCAATCAAAGAAAAGGTTGTTTTAGCATTTGATCCGGGATTTGTGAATGGCTGTAAATTGGCTGTCATTGATAAGAATGGGAAATATTTAGATTCCACTGTTATAAAACCATTTTTAAATGGGAATACGGAAGAAAAAATTAGACTTAGTAAAGAGGCGGTTGTTCAACTTATTAAGAAGTATAATGTTGATATTATTGCAATTGGTAATGGTACTGCATCTCGTGAATCTGAAAAGTTTTGCGCTGATATGATTAAAGAGTATCATTTGAATTGTAAATATGTTATTGTAAGTGAAGCTGGCGCGTCTATTTATTCTGCTTCACCACAGGCTATTTTAGAATTTCCAGATTTGGCCGTTGAGAAGCGTAGTGCAGTGAGTATTGGAAGAAGGCTTCAGGATCCATTAGCAGAACTTGTAAAAATTCCCCCTGAGGGAATAGGAGTTGGTTTATATCAACATGACGTTTCCCAAAAGAAGTTATCTAGTTCACTAGATTTTGTGGTAGAAAAATGTGTAAATAGTGTTGGTGTAAATATTAATACAGCTTCTTCTTCTCTTCTAAGTTATGTTTCTGGCATTACAAAAAATGCAATTGATAAAATCGTTGAGTATCGAGAAAGAGCTGGTAAAATTACTTCTAGGAAAGAAATTAAAACTAAAAAATTATTAACAGACAAAGCTTATGAACAAGCTATTGGATTTTTAAGAATTACAGATGGAGATAATATTTTGGATAGTACAGCTATTCATCCAGAAAGTTATGATGTTGCATTAAAAATACTTGAAGATTTGAAAGAAGATATTTCTAAAGTTGGAAGTAATGAATTAATAGAAAAACTAAATCAATTGGATTTAGATCAATACAAGGATAAATTAAATACGGATATTTATACGTTAGAAGATGTAATTATGTCACTAAAGAAACCTAACTTAGATCCCCGTGATGAATATCCACAGCCTATTCTTAAAAGTGATGTATTGGATATTAAAGATTTAACGGTTGGGATGAAATTACAGGGTGTAGTTAGAAATGTTGTAGACTTTGGTTTGTTTATTGATATTGGACTTCATAACGACGGCCTTGCTCATATTTCAAAACTTTCTCGCAATTTTATTAAGCATCCATCTGATTTATACAGCGTAGGAGATATTGTAGATTGCTATGTTGACGATATTTCTATTGAAAAACAAAAAGTTAGTTTAAGCTTACTTGAAAGATAGTAGAAAAAACTATCTTTTTTTGTATGATATTAAATGTAGATAATACTGCGAATATATCTTTATACGTAGGATTTATAGTTCTAAGAAAGAAGGTAAATTTATGAAAACAATAGTAGAGAAAGAAATCAAGTTTATTATAAATGAAATAAAAGATGATATAAAGAAAACACAAGTGAAAGCAATGCAACAAGTAAATAGCAATCTTATTATGCTCTATTTTAGAATCGGAAAAATACTAGATGAAAATAGTAAATACGGTAATAACTTTATAAAAAATGTTGCACACTCTATAAAATCAGAATATCCTACTATTTATGGATTTTCTGAAAGAAATTTAAGAGGTATGAAGCTTTTTTATAATGAATATAAGAATAATAAAAAATGGCAACAACTTGTTGCCAATTTGCCTTGGGGACATAATATATTATTGATTGAAAAGATAAAAGATAAAAAAATAAGAATATTTTATGCTCGGGCAACATTAGAAAATGGTTGGAGTAGAAATGTATTAAATTTTCAAATAAAATCTAATTATCATCAAAGAATAGGCAAAACAATTAATAATTTTAGTATGACGTTGCCATCGACAAATAGTGATTTGGCAAATGGTGTATTGAAGGATCCTTATATATTTGATTTTATTACTTTAAGAACTAGTTTTCAAGAAAGGGAACTAGAAGATAGTATGATAAGAAAAATTAAAGATGTTCTTTTGGAATTGGGCAATGGTTTTAGTTTTGTTGGTAATCAATATAAATTAACTGTTGATAATATAGATTATTATATAGATTTATTGTTTTATCATTTAAAGCTAAAGTGTTATATAGTTGTTGATTTAAAGATAACAGAGTTTAAACCTGAATATGCTGGTAAAATGAATTTTTATTTGTCTGCTGTTGATGATTTAGTAAAAGACAAAAGCGATAATCCGTCTATTGGATTAATTCTTTGTAAAAATAAAAATAAGTTTACAGCTCAATATTCGTTAAATGGTATGAACAAGCCTATTGGAGTTAGTTCATTTAAGTTATCTCAATATTTGCCAACAGAAGAAGACCTGAATTTTCACTTTGATATCAAATGATTTAACATTACTATTAATTTAATTGTTCTGGGGAGTTCCTAAAAATTATCATCCATAATTATAATAATTCGCCCATTTCTTTTTATGAGATTTTCTTTTTCCATTTTATTTAACTCCCTCATAAAATTAGATCTATCAACATTGATATATTCGGCAATGGCTTTGTAAGAGGTTGTTACTTTAAAAATGTTTTTATCATTCATTCTTTTCCTTAAGAAAAAATTGATTTTATCCCTAACACTTTTTTGAGATAATAATTCAATCTTTTCGTTTTGTTGTCTATTGTCTTCAATTAATAACTCATAAAGAGTAGAAACTAATTTATTATGGAAAGGGCAATTTTTAGGACAGTCTTTTACTATTTTAGAATAATCGATGATTGCGATTTCTGTTACACTACTATTATTGACAACATAAATTTCATCGTCGAAGTTTTTATAGAAAAGATAAGAGAAAATATCATTTTCCTTTAAATCCCTGAGCATAACTTTATTGCCATCTATGTCATTTTTCATGATTAGAGCTTTGCCATGGATAATATAAAATATTTGTTTTTTATTGTGTTGAAAGTTTGTAATTAATTGATTGTCATAATATGTCTTATTTTGTATATTTACACATGTTGACAAATCTTTTTTAAATGGCAAATACTTATCTTTTTCATTCATTTTTAAGACTCCTTTCTTTTTCATTATAATCAATTTTTAAATATGTTGCAAATGCAACAATGATATTTTTTGATTAGGAGTAAAATGAATTTCATAAGGTAGGAGAAGTAACATGAAAAAAATATTTGTAGTGAAAAGAAATGGTAATTTGGAGGAGTTCGATCCAGAAAGAATAAAAAAGGCAATTACGACTAGTGCAGAAAGGGTAATGGTTGAGTTAACTGTTGAAGCTAAAGAAGAAGTTGTTTCTAAAGTATTAGAATTGTTAGGTACGCAAACTAGTAATCCTACGGTAGAACAACTACATAGTTGTACAGAAGCGGCACTTGAAATTGTTAACCCTTTGGTTGCGAAAAGTTACCGAGAATATAGAGATTATAAAAAAGAAATTGTTCATATATTGGATAAGGTATATAAGAAGGCACAAGTTATTACTTATATTGGAGATAAAGAATGTTCTAATATAGATAGTTCTTTAGTGACGACTCAAAGATGTTTAATTTATAATAGTTTAAATAAAGAATTATATAAAAAGTTCTTTTTAACACCAGCAGAAATTGAAGCTTGTAAAGATGGATATATTTATATACATGATATGGGTGCAAGACGTGATACGATGAATTGTTGTTTGTTTGATATGGCTAATGTGTTAAAAGATGGATTTGAGATGAGTAATCTTTGGTATACCGAGCCTAAGTCTTTGCAAACGGCATTTAATGTTATGGGGGATGTTATTATTAATACAACCGCTATGCAATATGGGGGCTTTACTGTACCTGAGGTTGATACGGTTTTAAAGAAATATGCCAGATTGTCCTATGATACTTATAAAAAAGAATATCTTGATATTAAAGGGGAAAAATATGTTGAAGAAGCAGAAGAGTATGCTTTAGAAAAAACAAAAAGAGAATGTGAACAGGGATATCAGGGAATTGAATATAAATTAAATACCGTTAGCTCTAGTAGAGGTGATTATCCTTTTGTTACTTTTACTTTTGGAGTTGATTGTGATCCTTTTGCTGTGATGATTAGTCAAACTATTTTAAATGTTCATAAGGAAGGTCAGGGTAAGAAAGGATTTAAAAGACCAACTTTATTTCCAAAATTAGTATTTTTATACGATAAAAATGTTCATGGAAAAAATGGTAAGCTTAGAGAATCCTTCCTTTGCGCAATTGAATGTAGTAAGAAAACAATGTATCCTGATTACTTGTCTTTAACTGGTGAAGGATATGTACCAGAGATTTATAAAAAATATGGTAGAATTATTTCTCCTATGGGATGTCGTGCCTTTCTATCTCCATGGTTTGAAAGGGGAGGAATGGAACCTGCTGATAAAGATGATAAGCCAGTATACATTGGAAGATTTAATATAGGAGCTATTTCTCTTCATTTACCAATGATTCTTGCAAAGGCAAGAGAAGAACAAAAAGATTTTTATGAAGTCTTAGATTATTACTTACAGATGATTCGAAAGATTCATATTCGTACGTATAATTATTTAGCGAAAAGAAAGGCTTCTACCAATCCCCTTGCTTATTGTCAGGGAGGATTTTATGGGGGACATTTGAAGCCAGAAGAAGCTGTTCGACCATTAATGAAAAGTTGCACGGCTAGTTATGGAATTACTGCTTTAAATGAATTGCAAGTTCTATATAATGGGAAAAGTATTGTAGAAGACGGAAACTTTGCGATTGAAGTCTTAAAGTATATTAACAACAAGACTTTGGAATATAAGAAGGAAGATAAAATTTTATATGCTATCTATGGTACTCCTGCAGAGAATTTATGTGGTTTACAAGTTCAACAATTTAGAAAAAAATATGGAATTATTGAAGGCGTTTCTTCAAGAGAGTACGTTTCTAATAGTTTTCATTGCGGGGTGTGGGAAAATATTAATGGTATAGAAAAACAAGACTTAGAAAACCGTTTTTGGGAATTATTCAAAGGTGGTAGAATTCAGTATGTTAGATATAATTTAAACTACAATACGGAAGCGATTATTACTTGTGTTGAAAGAGCAATGGAAAAAGGGTTTTATGAGGGGGTTAACTTATCTTTAGCTTATTGCAATCATTGTGGACATGAGGAATTAGAGATGGATGCTTGTCCAAAATGTGGTAGTCATGATCTTACAAAGATCGATAGAATGAACGGATATCTTTCTTATTCAAGGGTTCACGGAGATACCATGCTTAGTGACGCTAAAATGGTTGAAATATCAGAAAGGAAATCAATGTAGTTATGAAGTATCACAATATAACGCATGCAGATATGCTTAATGGCGAAGGACTTAGAGTTGTTTTATGGCTAAGTGGTTGCTCTCATCATTGCAAAGCTTGCCAGAATCCTATTACGTGGAATCCTAATGATGGATTAGAATTTGACAGATGTGCTAAGGAAGAGATTTTTAAAGATCTAAAAGAAGATTGGTGTAGTGGCATTACGTTATCGGGTGGAGATCCTTTATATGTAGGAAATAGAGAGGATGTTTCAAAATTGGTTTCGGAGATTAGAAAGAAGTTCCCTAATAAAACGATATGGTGCTATACAGGATATATTTGGAAGATATTATTGGAAGAAAAAGAAACTGATGATAATTTAGATAATATACTTCAAAATATAGATGTTCTTTTAGATGGAAAATTTGTATTAGCGAAAGCTCTTGAAAAACTACATTATGTAGGAAGTGCAAATCAGTGTATTATTGATGTAAAAGAAAGTTTAAAAAGTAAAAAGAAAGTTCTATATATAGATAATAGTAAAATTATGGAGGGTTAAAATGAAAAAAAGAGGATTTGAAATTGTAAAAGGATATGAAGATAAAGGCATCCATTTGCCTATTCGGAAAACAAAACATTCTGCTGGATATGATGTTGAAGCAGCTGAAGATATTATTATTCCTAAATATGTGCCGGGAATTAAGCCAACGTTAATTCCTACGGGATTAAAAGCTTATTGTGAAGAAGATGAGTGTTTCTTACTTTTAAATCGCAGCAGTGGCCCTAAAAAAGGCTTTTTGATGGCAAATAGTGTAGGTTTAATAGATAGCGATTATTATGGTAATGAAAGTAATGACGGACATTTCTATTTTTCATATTTTAATTGCAGTGATAAAGATATAGAAGTGAAAAAAGGAGATGTTATAGGGCAAGTGGTATTCATGAAGTATTTAATTGTTGATAACGATCGGGCTGAAGGCGTTAGAAAAGGTGGATTTGGTTCCACAAATTAATGAAAAAATTAAAATAATTAAAAAACGCTTTTTTAAATTTTTTGATTTTTCAATCTTTTTCAAAATAAAAATCGTTGGAAAATAAAGAAAAATTCATTTTGTTTTTTTGAAAAAACTTCAAAAATATAAAAATCGTTTTTTGGAATGTATAATTTTTGTCAATTGTCGTAAATCGAACAAAAAAATTTTTTGCTAATTTCTTTATATATCAACAAAGTGAAATTTTTTGTCAAAAATTGTGGTTGATTTTTGCAAATTTGCTACTTACAATTAACTTAGATACAGATAGTTGGAGGTATGTATGGTAGAAGTGAATGATTTAGAAAAATTGAAAGTTATTAAAAGAAATGGTAAACCAGTAGAGTTTGATGGTTCTAAGATAGCTTTAGCAATAAAAAAGGGTTTTGATAGTGTACAAGTAGATGTTTCTGAAGATGATAAAGAAAGAAAGTATGATTCCAAGGATATTCAAAAAGTTTATCAATCAGTACTAAAGCGCATAGAAAAGGAAGCCAAAACAAAAGATAAAATTGAAATTGAAGAAATTCAAGATTTGATAGAAGCTGAATTGAAACAGAATGGATATGATGATGTTTATAAATCTTTTTCAGAATATAGAGAAAGAAGAAATCAATCTAGAAAGTCATTTGCCGATGATAAGAAAATTCACAAATTCTTAAAAACGTTAGAGAATTTAGGATTAAAGTCTGCAGATGAAGAGGATTCTAAGAGAGAAAACGCCAACATTGATGGAAACTCTCCGATGGGATCTATGCTACAATATGGAGCTACTGTTTCTAGAGAGTTTGCAAAAGCTTATTTAATGAAACCAGAATTTGCAAATATGCATGATGAAGGGGTTATACATATTCATGATATGGATTTCTTGGCCATGGGTACTACTACTTGTTGCCAAATCGATTTGTCTAGATTATATAAAAATGGATTTAATACAGGACATGGATATATTCGTCCTCCGCAAGATATTTCTACATATAGTTCTTTAGCAGCTATTGTTATTCAGGCTAATCAAAATGATCAACATGGTGGACAAGCAATTCCGGCACTAGACTATTATTTAGCTCCAGGGGTATTAAAAACTTTTAAGAAAAATTTTAAACAAGTAATGTATGACTTTTTAGAATTAGAAGGATTCATTGGACTTATTAATATGGATCGTATTATTAGAGAGATTGATAAATTAGAATCTATTGAGGTTGATTTAGAAGAGTTTAGTGATTATAAAAAATCTAATAAAATAAAATTGATATTTGAAAAAGCATACGATAATGCGATGAAGAAAACTGATAGGGCAACGCAACAAGCAATGGAAGCATTGATTCATAATTTAAATACTATGCATTCTAGGGCAGGTGCTCAAGTTCCGTTTTCATCAGTTAATTTTGGAACAGATACCTCTCCTGAAGGAAGAATGGTTATTAGGAATTTCTTGGAGTCTACTTATAATGGTTTGGGTAATGGAGAAACTCCTATATTTCCAATTTCTATATTCAAAGTAAAGGAAGGAGTCAATTATAATAAGGAAGATCCAAATTACGATTTGTTTAAATTGGCTTGCAAAGTTTCTGCAAAAAGACTTTTCCCGAACTTTTCGTTTATTGATGCTCCATTTAATTTGCAATATTATAAACCTGGAAACATTAGTACAGAAATTGCTTATATGGGATGTAGAACACGTGTTATAGGAGATGTTACTTCTCCAGACAATGAAGTTGTTGTCGGTAGGGGTAATCTATCTTGGACTACTGTAAATTTACCAAGGATTGGAATTAAACATGGTATTGCTTTAAAAGAAAGAGATAAGGCAGATATGAAAGGCTTTTATCAAGAACTTGGAGAAATCATGGATAAGGTAAAAGATCAGTTGTTAGAAAGATTTGAAGTTCAATGTAGTAAAAAATGTTATAACTTTCCATTCTTGTTAGGACAGGGTGTTTGGACGAATGGTGAAAAATTAAAACCAACAGATCGCTTAAGAAAAGTATGGAAACATGGATCTTTATCTATTGGATTCATTGGACTTGCAGAATGTCTAAAAGCATTGGTAGGAGAGCATCATGGAGAAAGCGAGAAAACTCAAAAATTAGGTTTAGAAATTGTTCAATTTATGCGTAATAAATGTGATCAATATGCAAAAGAGTATAATTTGAATTTTGCTTGTCTTGCGACTCCAGCTGAAAATTTATCAGGAAGATTTATTGCAATAGATAAAGTTATTTATGGCAAGATTAAGGGAGTAACAGATAGAAGTTATTATACGAATTCTTTCCATATACCAGTTTATTATAATATCAGCATAACAGATAAGATTAAAAAGGAAGCGCCATATCACGCACTTACAAATGGAGGACATATTTCTTATATTGAACTTGATGGAGATGCAGCAAGCAATATAGAAGCATTTGAAGGCGTTATTCGAATTATGAAAGAAAACGGAATTGGTTATGGCGCTGTTAACCATCCAGTAGATCGTGATCCTGTATGCGGTTATGTTGGGGTTATTAATGATGTTTGTCCAAAATGTGGAAGACATGAATTCGAAGGAATTCCAATGGAAAGACTTACAGCATGTGATTGCTGTGGAAAATAAAAAAGGAGGAATTATTTATGGAAAAAATAGTAGGAGAAGGGGAAAAGTTTGAAAGAATCAGAAGAATTACGGGTTATCTAGCCGGTGATGTTTCAAGATTCAATAATGCGAAAAAAGCAGAAGAGAGAGATCGTGTAAAACATAGTGGCTTAAAAGATGTTATCAAAAAAGCTGCCTAATATATGCAAATTCGATTAGCGGCTCCACTTCAATCGGATTCCATTGTTGATGGGGAAGGTATTAGGACAGTTGTCTGGACGCAGGGGTGCCCTCATAATTGTAAGGGATGTCATAATCCTTCTACCCATCCATTTGATGGAGGCTTTTTGGTGGATGTTGATCAAATTATTTCTGAACTAAAATCTTTAGACAATCAAGATGGAATAACTTTATCAGGTGGGGATCCTCTTTGTCAGGTCGATGCTTGTATTGAGATTAGTAAGGCTAGTCATGAACTAGGATTAAATGTATGGTGTTATACTGGATATACCTATGAACAAATTATGTTAAATCCTAAGCAGAAAAGACTTTTAGAGTATGTTGATGTATTAGTAGATGGAAAATTTATTCTTGAACAAAAAAGTTATGATTTATATTTTAAAGGGTCTAGGAACCAAAGAATCATAGATGTTAAGAAGAGCTTAGAAACTGGTAATGTGATTTTAGTAGATAAGTATAAAGATGAAAAAGTATTAGATGATTCATATCATAAGCCAGAGTATATGTTTATTTAAGAGAGATAATCTCTCTTTTTTTTGTCTAATTTTGTCAATGAAAAGATTTGTAATGTTTTGTCGAATCTATGGATAAATGTCATAAATAATTTTATAGTCTAATGGAGAGGTGACATCTGTGCTAGATATGAATGTTGATGTAGTGAAGGGAATAATGTTTATTCGGCTGGAAGGAGATTTAACTACAAATACCTTTCAGATGTTTAATAACGAACTCGACTATTTACTGTATAAACAAGGTATGCATTATTTTGTATTTAATTTTTATGAGATTGATACTATGGATCCTATTATTTTGTCATCTTTGCAAAATAAATTGATTGAAATTTTTTTGTGTTGTGGGAAAGTGGTTATGTGCGGACTAAGTGCGTTATGGAAAAAAATTATTGGAACACAGGATAGACTGTATTTTGTTAATGATGAAATGGAGGCGCTAAAATACTTTAGTATATAAAAATGGATGAACTTTTAGAATATGAAGGTTTAGTTTATGGAATTATTCAACGATATACAAAATATTTCGAAAAAGATGATTTGTATCAGGTGGGAATGATGGGATTAATTAATGCATATAAAAAGTTTGACAGTAGCCAGAATGTAAAATTTTCTTCTTATGCGTATTACTATATATTGGGAGAAGTAAAAAAGTATATTCGCGAAAGTGGATCTATCAAAATTGGTAGAGATGTGTTATCTTTAAATCGTTCAGTTGAAAGAGCTCGTGAAGTTATGAGACAGTCTCTGAGACGAGAACCAACTACTACAGAAATTTCTCTTTATTTAGAAGTGGATGAATCTAGAATTCAAGATGCTCAAATCGCATTACAAGATGTTAGAAGTCTTGACTTTAGTTTTGAGGGAGAAAACCTAGAATTATATAGTTCGATTCAATGTACAGATAATGGTATGCAACCAGAGATTATGGATTTGAGAAGAGAAGTTCAGGGACTGGATCCATTTGATCGAGATTTGATTGTTGCTAGATACTATAGTGATATGACGCAGAGTGAAACCAGCAAAAAATTAGGAGTTAGTCAAGTGCAGGTTTCCAGAAGGGAAGGCAAGATTTTGGAAAAATTAAGAGAACGACTTTAAAACTTAGATTTTCTAAGTTTTTTTGTATGAAATAAAGCGATTTGCTAATACTATTATTGGTGATAATAATGAAAAATATTAGATATGAACAAATTGCAAATTCCCATAAGGCACGAGAAAGAAGAGTTACTAATGCAATCATTGCTTTTTTGGTTGGAGGAATGGTCGGACTTTTAGGAGAAGCTATTATTGAAATTTTATGTCATTTTTTTCATATTTCTAGAACAGAAGCAGGAACTTTTATGATAATCATTATGATATTTATAGCGAGTTTATCCACTGCTTTAGGTTTTTTTGATAAACTGGTGACAAAATTTAAATGTGGTTTACTTATTCCTATTACGGGTTTCGCCCATTCTATGACTAGTGCAGCTCTTGATTATAGAAAAGAAGGCCCTATTTATGGAATTGGTTCTAATATGTTTAAACTGGCAGGTTCTGTTATTTTATATGGTGTTATTGCGGCATGGTTTTTTGGAATGATTCGGTATCTTATAGGAGGTGGATCATGACTTTCAAATATAATAATGTATATATAAAGGATACCGCTACTGTTGCGGGGCCATATGAAAAAGAAGGGCCTTTAAAAAGATATTTTGATAAAACATATAAAGATTTATATTTTGGAGAATCTTCTTGGGAAAAAGCAGAAATCAAATTAGTAAAAGATAGTCTCGATTTACTCTTAAAGAAAACGGGTTGTGTAAAAGAAAACGTTGATATGGTAGTTGGAGGGGATTTATTAAATCAAATTACTGCTTCTACCTATGGTACCTGTGGATATGGGAAATCCTTTGTTGGCGTATATGGAGCATGCAGTAGTAGTGTTTTAGGAATGATTATTGGGAGTAATTTTATTGATAGTAAGCGTGTAAAAAATACTATTGTTTCTGTATCGTCTCATAATATGAGTAGTGAAAAACAATTTAGAAATCCTACGGAATATGGTGCACCTAAGCCACAAAGTGCCACCTTTACCGCAACAGGTGCTGCCTCTGTTTTATTAACCAATGAGAAGACGGAAATAAAAGTGGAAAGTGCAACTTTAGGTAAAATTATTGACTTTGATCAAGATGATCCTAATGATATGGGAAGAGTCATGGCTCCTGCCGCTATTGATACTTTAAAGAGACATTTTGATGATTTAAAAAGAAAACCAGACTATTATGATTTGATTTTAACAGGAGATCTGGGAAGATATGGAAAAGAAATTTTAAAAGATTATATGAAAGAAGTTTATCAATTGGATTTATCTAAAAATTATAATGATTGTGGTGTTATGTTATATGATTTAAAAAAACAGGAGGAAGTGCTTGCTGGCGGATCTGGCCCCGTATGTAGTGCTCTTGTAAATTTCGGCTATGTTTACCAGGAAATGAAAAAGAAAAATTTAAAGAGAGTATTGTTAATCGCAACAGGAGCTTTGTTTTCACCAACTTTAGTTTATCAAAAAGAAAATATTAACTCTATTGCTCACGCAATTAGTTTGGAGGTTTTATAAATGTTATTAGTTAATTCGTTTTTGTTCTGTGGATTTATTTGTTTTGTTTCTCAACTTATTTTAGATAATACAAAATTAACTCCAGGACATATTACTAGTATTTTAGTTGTAGTTGGTGCTTTTCTTGATAGTTTTAGCTTATATGATAAGATTATCAAATATGTTGGAGGAGGAGCGCTTGTTCCCATTACTAGTTTTGGGCATTCTCTTATTCATGGAGCGCTTGCAAAAGCAAATGCGTACGGAATTGTAGGTATTTTGATGGGAATGTTTGACTTAACTGCAACAGGTATTACAGCTGCAATTATTTTTTCTTTCTTATTTGCTTTGATATTTAAGCCTAAAAATTAAGTTGTGGTAATTTTGTGAAAAAAAAGATATTTTCTCTTATTTATAATTTTCATTTTCCTAACTGTATTATCCTTTCCGGTTTATAAATTTGATATCTTTAAAGTCAGTGTATTTGAAGAAAATGATGTCGTAGAAATTAATGTTGATAACTTCTCCGATACTAACTTTAGAGAATGGATTATCTCCAACATAGATGGTGCAGATGATTTGAAATTAACTACTGTTGAATTATCAAAAGTAAAATCTATTAATGTAAAATCTCAAAATATAAATTCCTTACAAGGGATAAATTATTTTACTTCTCTAACTTCTTTAAATGCTGCTAGCAATCATTTGAAAGAGCTTGATATTAGTGGATTAAAAAAATTAACAACATTATATTTGGCTGACAATAATCTGTCTTCTATTGATTTTAGTAATAATGTTTTATTGAAAAATATTAGTCTTAATAATAATCAGCTATCAAGCATAGATGTTTCTAAACTTTTAAGTTTAGCTCAGTTAGCTGTTTCTTCTAATCAGCTTATAGAACTTGATGTAAGTAAAAATTTAGAGTTAAAACAATTAAGTGTCAATAACAACTTATTATCTGGTCTTGATTTGAGTAAAAATCAACTTCTTACGAATTATTTATCTGTTTACAATAATAAGTTAATTAATTTAAATTTAATTGAGAATATTTCTGTATCTAAACTTCAACAAAATCCTAATCAAATTATTTCTCGTGATGGTACATATGATTTGCGTAAGCTCTCTGACAGTGTTATTCCAACTAGGATTTCTAATATAGAAGGAGCAACAATTCATGGAACGATTCTTAGCGGATTAGAGAATAATATTGATGTAACTTATGATTATGATTGTGGCAATGATCAGATTTTAAAAGTTGTTCTTAAGGTAAAAGTAAAAGAGCAAAATAGTTGGTTAGTGGAACCAAGCGTTGATAATTGGAATTTAGGGAATTCTCCCAGTACTCCTGTAGGAAAAGCTAAATATGGAGAAGTAATTTTTACATATAGTAATTCCATTGATAATGGGTTTACTACTTCTATACCTGCAGCTAGTGGACAATGGTATATGAAAGCTAAGGTTTTAGAAACTGATGATTATACAGGATTAGAAAAGATTGTGCCTTTTCAAATATTGTTTGATAATCCTGCTACGGGTAATAATTCTATGACTATTTTAGTTTGTACGATTTTTATAGTTATAATAAGTACAATTATTGTCTTTAATAGAAGAAAGTTAAAAATATAGTAGATTTTTAGCTTTCTTTTTGTTATAATAGTGGGCTGATAGAGGGGGATAGATTGATATGAGGAGTCAATTGTTTATCAGCGATCATCTTTTTGATAAAGTTGTAACAAATAGAAAACTAAGGAAGGAATCATTAACTTCACCGGAGTCTATAAAATATATTCAGACTTGTTATAGAAGTGATAGATTACCTAATTATGATGAAATTTATAAATCACAGTGTAATAATCTGCTTGATAAATTATCTATTTATGATATCCCTTTCCTTTTTAGTTCTTCTTTCTGTGATCCTGGAAATAGAGCTGGTAATTTGAATAGACAAGGACACGAATGTTTAGGAGAATTAGATCAATTTTTTTCAAATCCGGAAAATCGTTATAATTATGAAGCTGCTAGCAATACTTTCCATTTTTTAAAAGATTATCTATATTTTCGTCTTGGGCATAGTAATGGTCGGTTAACTGTTTCTGATTTGTTTGAAGATTATCCAGAAAAACAATTTCTTGTTTCTGATAAATTATCTGATATTGCGATGGAATTGTTCGTTATCAGAAATGCTTTGGATGCTAGGATTTCGATTGGAAACAGTAGTCTTATTAGTATGGTGAAAAAAGGAAGAAACGTTTCCTCTTCTTCTCAAGATAATTTTATAGAAGCGGTAGCGTTTGGCAGTACTTTAGAAGAACTTAAAAGAGATGATTATTCTGGCGCAAAGAGACTTATCTATGTTCCTCATCAAAAATTATCTAATTTATAGTTCCATAAAAAAATCATTTTTCTAGGAAAATGATTTAATTTAAAATATTTGAAATTTTTATTAATTTATCCATATCATCGTCATTGGCGGTGATATTTTTATGCTGTTTTTTACATTTTTCACATTGATAAATGATTTTATAGGTATCTTTATATTTTTCGATCCCAATGGGTTTTAAAAGGCCTTTACACGAATTTGATCTGTCTCCAGGCATAATATCAACATGTTTAGAGTAAAGACAGTATGGACAATGATCTCTGGCAGTATATCCTAGTGGTAAAACTTTTTTTCCGCAATTTTCACAAATAAATTCTTCATCTCGCATTGTGAATTTTTTCATATCTATCACCTATAAACATTATAGCATAACTAAAAAGTTTGTGTTATAATGTTTATAGTTCGGGAGTGAATGGTATGGATGTTCAGTTTAAGATTAATGAATTTGAAGGACCTTTAGATTTGTTGTTGCATCTTATTAAAGAAAATAAGATGGGTATAATGAATATAGAGATTGAAAAAATAATAGATCAATATATAGAATTTTTGTCTCTTCAAGAGAAAATGAATTTGGAGATTGCTAGTGAATATTTGGTAATGGCTTCTGAACTCATGGAAATTAAATCAAAGCTTTTACTTCCTAACTCTAAAATAGAGGAAGAGGAAGAAATGGTTGATCCTAGGGAAGAGCTTGTCAATAGATTATTAGAATATCAAGCATATAAAGAAATAACAAAGGTATTACAGGAAAAAGAAGAATTACGAAGAGAAATTTATACCAAATCTCCAGAGAGTTTTAAAAATTATGTGGATCAAGATATTATTATTCATTCAGATGTTACCTTAGATGATTTAGTAGATGCTTTTAAAAGGTATTTAGAAAGACAAAAAGATAATAAACCATTAAATACTAAAATAACAGTTAATGAAATAACCGTATCTTCTAGAAGATATGAAATTAGAAATTTATTAAAGAAAAAGGGAAGGGTTTCTTTCTTTGAACTGTTCCCTATAGTAACAAAAGAATATATTATTGCTACATTTCTAGCTATTTTAGAAATGGCAAAGAATAAAGAATTAATTATTTCTCAAAAAGGTACTTTTGATGATATTGTTTGTGAGGTGACAGATAGTGAATAAAGCGGTATTAGAGGGTCTACTATTTGTGGTAGGAGAAGAAGGGCTAACAATTGAGCAAATAGAAGATGTGTTGGAATTAACCGAAGAAGATGCTAAAGGAATTGTTATGGATTTAAAGCATGATTATGAAGATTCTAACCGAGGATTACGAATTGATTTTTTAGGGAACCGGTTTAAACTTACTACTAAGTATGAACACAAAGAATATTATCAAAAATTACTTGAAAATCCTGATACGAATACTTTGAGTCAAGCAGCTTTAGAAACTTTAGCAATTATTGCCTATAATGAGCCTATTACAAGGGTACAGGTAGAGTCTTTACGAGGAGTTGGAAGCTCTCAAATTATAAGAAAATTAGTAGCTAAAGGATTTATAAAAGAGGTTGGAAGAAGTGATTTGCCAGGTAGACCTATTCTATATGAGACGACAAGCGAATTCCTAGATTATTTTGGACTTTCTACGATTAAAGATCTTCCTGATATGCATCAATTTTTGGAAGAGAATGAAAAAGAAGATGTTGTGGAAGAAAAAGATTTATATACTTCAAAATATGTGGAAGAACAGGAAGTTGCATAAAAACTTCTTTTTTTCTTGCTAAAAAAATTAAGTATGTTATAATTTAATATGTAATTGCTCGTATGGCGGAATTGGTAGACGCGGTAGACTCAAAATCTACTTCTAGCGATAGAGTTCCGGTTCAAGTCCGGATACGAGCACCAGTGACGAATTTGTTCGAACTGTTCGAACTTTAAAATATATGAATAATCTGACAGAGATTGTTTTTCTTTTCCGGTTAGGATTGTGATACCTAGGGGGAGTAAATATTTTGCTATAACAAAATATCAATCAAATTTAAAAAACATATAATATTAAATGCAAAAGGGAGTTTTTTATTTATGGATAGAACAGAAAAAATAGTTAGAGCTGAGGCGCTAAAAGAATTGATTATACAAAAAAGGCAAATGATTAAAAGGGAAAACCAAGAGTTGCAAATGTTAGAAGAACAGTATAAAAAAGCTGAGGAATCTGAATTGCCAATATTATTGTTTGTTATTGATGAGACTTTACCAATGCCAGATGATTACACTGATTGGCGGTATGAATATATTTATTATTGCCCTGATTTAGACACAGTAAAATGTATTATTAGACACAATCGTAATCAATTATTACCTAATTCAATAGATTTAAGTCAAGCTTTTAATAATGTGGGTATGCCAAAACGATATCATTGTATAGCATCTAATGATAGAGGATGTTGGGCTATTATTCAAAATGCGGCATCAATTGTGAAATCGCAAATTGATGAATTGTTTGCAACAAATGATATAAATTCATGGGATGAACTGGGATCACTTTTAAAAGCGCTTCCAAACTATTGTGATGCTTCTAGAGATGATGAACCTGAGGAAAAGGGTCAACCTAGGGTATTAAAGCCAAAAAGTCCACAAAAACAGCAGGGTTTTATTGAGGCTTGATCTATTGATCCCTTTAATGAGTGATAGTTATATGATTGGTACTTGTGAAAATTTGGAGATATCTACTAATCCACACCATATTGATTTGCTCGAACTTCACTCACCTGAGGTTCATTTTTATTTGTAATAAATATAAAATAACTGAAGTGGCTATTTTATCACAATGTGTTATAATTATTTTAGGTGATGAATAGTGAGTAAAACTTTGGAACAAATTCAAAATGAAGTTGATGTTTGGGCTCATCAATTTGAAAAACCTTATTTTAGCCCATTATCTATGATAGCGACAATGGCAGAAGAATTAGGCGAAGTGGCTAGGGTAGTAAATATAATGTATGGTGATAAAAATAAAAAGGATAGAGAAGCATTAAAGAGTTTAGAAGAAGAACTGGGAGATTTACTATTTACTATTATTTGTTTAGCTAATGATCAAAAAATATCATTAAGTGATGCTCATGAAAAAAAATTAGCCAAATTGTATGGTAGAGACAATAATCGCTTTGAAAAAGTAAAATAGTGTTATAATTTTTTAGTTTTTATAAATACTAATAATGGTGATTTATATGAAAAATATTAGTATTTGGAAAGATACAGTTGAAACAAGAGTTTATCCTAAATTAGATAGTGATAAATCTGTTGATGTTTTGATTGTTGGAGGAGGAATTACAGGAGTCAGTGCCCTTTATCATTTAAGAAATAGTAATTTAAATGTCATGCTAGTTGAACAAAATAGAGTTGGGTTTTCTGTTACAGGAAGCAGTACTGGTAAACTTAATTATTTACAAAATGATTTATTAGATAAGATTCGCAAGAACTTTAGTGATAAGGTGGCTAGTAAATATTTACAGTCTCAAAAGACTGCTATTGAAATGGTTACAGATATTATTTCGAAAGAAAAAATTGATTGTGATTTAGAGAAAGTTTCTGCTAACCTTTATACAAATAAGGATATAGAAATTGAAAAATTAAAAGATTTAAAATTATTTCTAGAAGATAATAATATTTCTGTATTTGAAGATAATAGTGATTTAGTTCATAGTAAATATATGATAAAAGTAGAAGATACTTATTTATTTCATCCTATAAAGTTTGTCTATGGACTTTTGAAAAAAAATGATTTTCCTATATATGAAAACACGAGTGTTCAAAAAATAGAAGAGGAAAATGACTATTATATATGTTATACAGATCAATATAAAATTAAAGCTAAATGGGTTGTATTGGCCTCTCATTACCCTTACTTTGTTCTACCTTTCTTATTTCCTATTAAAGCAAGTTTGGAGAAATCTTATCTTAGTGCTTCAAAATATGGAGGAAAATCTGTATCTTTAATTAGTTATAGTAATCCTTTTATATCTATTAGGAATTATAAAGATTATTTAATCTATCTTAGTAATTCTCATTCTGTTGATAGTAGTGTTAATGACTTTCATCACTTTAATGAACTTAGTAAAAAAATAGGAGATTTAGATCTTGAAGCAGAATATTTATGGAGTAATATTGATGTTATGACAAATGATGGGTTGCCCTATATTGGAAGAATGAAAGGAAATATCTTAATTGGTACGGGTTATAATACTTGGGGGCTTGCGAACGGTGTTTTGGCTGGATCTATATTGAGCGATGTTATTTTAAATAGGAAGAATTCTTTTTTAGAGTTGTTTTCTCCTACACGAATGAATGCTAGTAAAATTGCTGGTGGAATCGTTGATGGAATAAAAAGTATTAATGGGTATATCAATGGATTATTGAAAAAAAGTTCTAATATTCGATATGAGGTACGAGATGGGAAATCTGTAATGATTTATTATGATGGTAAAAAAGAGTATGTTGTTTATCAAAATTGTCCTCACTTCGGTTGCAAACTACTTTTTAACGAAGTTGAAAAAACATGGGATTGTCCTTGCCATGGCTCGAGATTTGATTTGTCTGGTAAATGCATTAGTGGGCCTTCTAATAAAGATATAACTTTTATTGATGGAAAAGACTTTAATTGATGATATACTCTTCATAAGGATGTGTTTTTATGAGTCTTGAAGATCAGTATAAGCTATTGATTGGTGGATATTGTGGTGTTTTAAATTTGGATGAGTATGAACTAAAACCCTATATTTTAAAGGATATAGAAGAGTATATTAATCATTTCATGCGGTTAAATCCTATTGATGACTATGATTATCAGAAAAAATTAGCAGAATATGATAAAGAATTATCACTTATTACAAAATTACAGGATGCTTTAATTGTCGTAAAAAAAATTAATGCTCCTATTGAGGTCACATTATTATTGAAGAAAAAACTAAGAATTTTAAAAAATCAAGAAAAAGATTTGTAAGTATTTTACATTTCTTTTTGTATTATATAATGATTATACTTGATATTATTATTTCTTTATTTTCAAAGTTTTAAAATTATGATATATTTCTATTAGAGGGTAGTGATGTTATGAGAAAGAAAGCAGTTTGTTTTTTTGCCATTTTAGGAATGATTGTTTTTTGCGGCGGATGTAATGGAACGATTACCAGAGATATTAGACATTCTGGATTTTCTATTTCTGGATCACAGTTTGTTTGCGATGATGTCTTTTCAAAAGAAATAGTATATCAAGAAATCTTTTATTTAGATAGTTCGTTCTTAATTACTAAAAATGGAAATGTGTATGAGGTATCTTTGGAACAAAAGTATTCCAATAAACAAAATTGTAAAAAGGTAGAAGTTCCCACTAATTTTATAGCAGTGCTTGATAATAAAATAGCGAAAGGCAGCGATAATAAACTATACTATTTAACGGCTAGCAGCAATCTGGAAAAGTATTCTGAGGTTACACCTGCTGATAATTCATATGAAATATATAGTCTTTTATTTAGCGATGATGGTGTAATAAAAGTTATTACAGTTAATCAATCTACAGGTACATATTTTTTCCTAAAAAATGATGGTAATGTATATAAGAGTGTTATATCTAGAGATAATTATCAAAGTCCCTATAGATTAATTTCTACAAGCGTTGTTTATGATAGTGCGGAATATGGAAATATTATAGATTTTAATTATAGTGGGAATTTAGTGTCTAATTATATTATAACGGACCAAACCATTTATCGAATGAGAAAAAAGAATTCTAAGGAATGTAGTAAATATGTAGATATTGAATGTGAATATGAATCGTTTAATGATGAAACTTTGTATAATTATCGTGATAAAATATTAGGCTTTAATGGAAATCTTCTTATTACCACGTATGGGAAAAAATTTACAGTTGTTGGATAGTTGAGGTGATAAGATGCTAGTTGCAAATCAATGGAAAGATTATGAGATTTTAGATGCTTCTTGTGGACAAAAATTGGAACGTTGGGGAAACTATGTTTTACTCAGACCAGATCCTCAAGTTATTTGGGATAATGGAGACTTATATGAAAAATATTGTGCGATATTAGATGCAGTTTATTACAGAAGTAATAAAGGTGGAGGACATTGGGAAACTTTAAAAAGTATTCCTGATAGTTGGAGTGTTCAATATAAAAATTTAAAATTTAATATAAAGCAAATGGGGTTTAAACATACTGGATTATTTCCTGAACAAGCGGTTAATTGGGAATTTATGATGGACAAAATAAACAATTCTGAAAGAAAGATAAAAGTTTTAAATTTATTTGCTTACACAGGAGGTGCAACGGTTGCTTGTCTTTGGGCCGGAGCAAGTGTTACTCATGTGGATTCTTCTAGAGGCATGGTGGATTGGTGTAAAGAAAATGTGAAATCTAGTGGATTAGAAAAGGCGGAAGTTCGGTATCTTGTTGATGATGTTGTGAAATTTGTTCAAAGAGAAATTAGACGAGGAAATTGTTATGATGCGATTATAATGGATCCTCCTAGCTATGGTAGAGGGATTAATGGCGAAGTTTGGTCCATCGAAAAGAATTTAAATTATTTGGTTGAACTTTGTTCACAACTTCTTAGTGAAAAACCATTGTTTTTTATCATAAATTCTTATACAACAGGGTTGTCTTCTGTCGTGCTAGAAAATATATTGAAATTAAAAGTGCGTGCTAAATACGGGGGAAAGATTACTAGTGGAGAAATTGGATTGCCAATAAAAGAAAATAATTTGGTATTGCCTTGTGGCATTTATGGAAGATGGGAAAATGAATAGTTTAAATATTTTATATGAAGATAATCATGTAATTGTTGTGGAAAAACCTATAAATGTTCTTAGCCAAAGTGATATAACCCATGATATGGATTTGCTTACAATGGTTAAAAATTATATAAGGGAAAAGTATAATAAACCGGGGAATGTCTATATCGGTTTGGTTCATCGATTGGATAGACCTGTTGGTGGGGTCATGGTTTTTGCCAAAACCTCTAAGGCGGCTCAACGACTTAGCAAGCAGATTATAGATGGACAATTTGAAAAAAAATACTTGGCAGTCATTGAGGGATTATTGCCAAATGATTTGGGAGACTATTGTGATAGACTACTGAAACTTTCTAATGGTAATACAATTGTGGATTCAAAGGGAAAGGAGTCTTTTCTTTCTTATCGAGTCCTTGAAAAAAATTATAGAACCAACCAGACATTAGTGGAAATTTCTTTAAAGACGGGAAGACATCATCAGATAAGAGTGCAATTTGCTTCTAGAGGATTTCCGCTTTGCGGAGATAAAAGATATGGGTTTCAAAAAGGTAACACTCAATTAGCCTTATTTGCTTATCAATTATCTTTTTTTCATCCCGTTACTAAAGAACTTTTAGAGTTTCAAATCACGCCTCCAAAGAAAGAACCTTGGACACAATTTACATTGTAAATATGTGTCAACCAAATAAAATGTTTGCATTTCTGATTTTTTTTTGCTATCATAGTTTTAGATTAGGATAGAGGGGAGTCTTTATAATGAATTTTGATTTGTCATGGTTTACAACAATTCCTGGAATGTTGATATCTTGTGGGGTTTTATTGTTATTAGTTGCTTTAATTGTGTTTATAGCGTCTTCTTCTAAAAGTAAAAAGAAAAAGAATCCAATAGAATCTGAGACGGCACCTGTAGCACAGGAACCTCCTATAGCATCTGTTACGATTGATAATGGAGAAAATGTTTCTACAGTTAACACTCCAGTTAATTCTACTGTTGAAGGTGGTGGTATGATAGCTATGTCTTCAGCACAAAGTGTACCAGAAGTTGGAATGACAGGAGGCAATTTACCACCTGTAAATAATTCTATTACGGCACCACAACCAGTAATGCCGTCAGTTGAACCAGTACAACCAGTAATGCCAGCGGTTGAGGCAGTACAACCAGTAATGCCAGCGGTTGAGGCAGTACAACCAGTAATGCCGGCGGTTGAGGCAGTACAACCAGTAATGCCATCAGTTGAACCAGTACAACCAGTAATGCCATCAGTTGAACCAGTACAACCAGTAATGCCAGCGGTTGAGGCAGTACAGCCAGTAATGCCGGCTATTCCAGTTATAGAAGCTGCACCGGCAACTCAACCAGTCATTTATGGAGGAGCAAATCCTGTTGTTTCTGATTTTAAATTAGAACAGGATAACACTTCTCATCAAATTTATGGGGGAGCAAATCCGTTGGAAAATACACAGTCTATTCCAATTTCTAGTATAGCATCTGTGCAACCGGTGATGCCTTCTATACCGACTGTTGAATCAGCACAACCTACTATTACTCCAATTCCTGATTCTACTCAACAGTATTAAATGAATTTTAAATATTATGTTTATACATAGTATTTTTTTTTAAGTTTTATTTTGTTTATGGTATTAAAAATGATATAATGAATATAGGTGGTGTAGTTGATGAAAAAGGTTTCTATTTTGGCGTTACATCTTGGATATGGAGGAATTGAAAAATCAATTTCAGCATTGGCAAATGTATTAGCAGGTAAATACGAAGTTGAGATTGCCTGCAGCTATAGATTATATGAAAAACCAGTGTTTGAAATAGATAAAAGAGTGCATATACAATACTTATTACCGGATCTTAGGCCAAATAGAGAAGATTTTTTTCAAGCAATCCATCAACGAAAATTTATAAGGGCTTTAAAAGAATTGATAAAAGCATTAAAAATCTTGCGGTTGCGGAAAAAAACAATGGTCCATTATATTACGAATTGTAATTCAGACGTTATCATTGCAACTAGGGATGTATTTGATGAATGGCTAGGTGAATATGGTTCTAAAGATTCTTTAAAAATTGGGTGGGAGCATAATCACTATCATGACGATTTAAAATATGCTAGAAATATTACTAGAGCGGCTTCTCGCCTTGATTATTTTGTTTTAGTTTCTGCATCACTAAAAAAATTTTATAGTAATAAACTTAGAAATTCTAAATGTAAATGTGTACATATTCCTAATATTATTGATAAAGTTCCAAGAACTGCCGCTTCGTTAGAAGAAAAACGATTAATATCTGTTGGCAGGCTTTCTGAGGAAAAGGGTTATCTTGATTTGCTAAAGATTTATTCCTTACTAATAAAAGATTATCCTGATTGGTTGTTAGATATTATTGGAGATGGTTCCTTAAGACCTAAGATGGAAGAATTTATTAAAAAACATAATTTGACTGATTGTGTTACGTTGCACGGATTTCAAAATAAAGATTATATTGATAGAATGCTTAATAAATCTTCTATTTATGTTATGACTTCTTATACAGAATCTTTTGGAATTGTTTTGATTGAAGCTATGTCACATGGGCTTCCTTGCATCGCCTTTGATTCTGCTGAAGGTGCTAGAGAACTTATAGATAGTGGAATGAATGGATATTTAATTAAAAATCGAAACTTTAAAGCTATGATAAAAAAAATAGAAGATTTAATTCAAAAGAAGGATGCTAGAAAAAGAGTGGGTAAAGCAGGGCGCGTTAGTGTAGAAAAATATACTAGTTCTGTTGTGAAAAAGCAATGGTATGATTTGATAGAAAAGAAGTGATTTTGTGAAAAGAAAAGTTATGTTTATTTCCTCAACAGGGGGACATTTAAATGAGATGATGCAATTGAAAGATTTGTTTAAAGAATATGATTATTCCATTATTACTGAAAAAACAAAGTCTAATATGGGGCTTTTGAAAAAACATCCAGGTAAGAGTTATTTTTTAGTGTATGGTACTAAAGATCGTTTTTGGTCATATCCTTTTAAATTACTTTGGAACTGTTTTAAAAGTTTGTATTTATATATTAAGATTCACCCAGACTATATTATTACAACCGGTGCCCATACGGCAGGACCTATGTGTTGTATAGGAAAAATATTTGGTAGTAGGATTATTTACATAGAAACGTTTGCAAATATGGAAACGAAAACCGTTACTGGAAAATTAATTTATCCTTTTGCTGATAAATTCATTGTTCAATGGCAGAGTATGCTTTCATTGTATCCAAAAGCTACTTTTGGGGGGTGGATTCATTAATGATACTTGTAACTTTAGGAACGCAAGACAAAAGTTTTGAACGTTTACTTAAACAAATTGATAAGGAAATTTCCCTTGGACATATAACAGAAAGAGTTGTTGTTCAAGCAGGCTGTACAAAATATGAATCAAAAAATATGGAAATTTTTGATTTAATATCTCCAGAAGAATTAGATAAATTAATTGATGAATGTAGAATTCTTATTACTCATGGTGGAGTAGGATCTATTTTGTCGGCTATTAAGAAAGATAAAGTAGTCATTGCTGCTGCAAGACTAAAAAAATATAGGGAACATACAAATGACCATCAAAAACAAATTGTAGGAGAATTTGCTAAGCGGGGTTATATATTGGAATTAAGGGATTTTAACTCTCTTGGCAAATTATTAAAGAAAGCAGAAACTTTTAAACCTAAAAAATATATAAGTAACACCGCTAATATGGTTAAATTAATTAGTGATTATATTGAAGAAGACAACCACACTTCGTGGTATAATAAGTCTAGACAGTTCATTAGTTATATATTTTTTGGAGTTTTAACTACTGTTGTTAATATACTTAGTTTTTATTTGCTGGATAAATTAGGTATAAATACCTATATCTCTAACTTGGTAGCGTGGATTATTTCAGTTTTATTTGCTTTTATAACTAATAAATTATTTGTGTTTGATTCTAAATCTATGCAAAAAAAAGTTGTTTTTAAAGAATTCTTGTCTTTTGTGGTAGCCCGTATCTTATCGTTAGGTGTTGATATGGGAGGAATGTTTTTACTATATGGAGTATTAACTATTCATAAGATAATTTCTAAGATAATAGTTAATATTATAGTGATTGTTATGAACTATGTTTTTAGCAAATTGTTCATTTTTAAAAATAAAAGTAGTAAAGGATAGATTTTATGAGTAAAGATAAGATTTCGGTTATTGGACCTTGTTATAATGAAGAAGAAGCTTTACCAATATTTTATAAAGAAATTGATAAAATATCTAAAGAAATGCCAGATGTTGATTTTGAGTTTTTATTTATTGATGATGGTAGTAAAGATAAAACTTTAGAAATTATTCGGGAACTTGCCGAAAGTGATTCTCGAGTTAGATATGTTTCTTTCTCTCGTAACTTTGGAAAAGAGGCTGCGATGTATGCAGGACTTCAAAATGCTAGTGGTAATCTTGTTACAACGATGGATGTAGATATGCAAGATCCTCCTTATATGGTTAAAAAGATGTATTCTCTTTTAAAGAAGGGAGATTATGATTGCGTTGGTTTATATACAACAAATCATAAAGATTATTCTTGGTTTAGAAAGCTGTGTACTAATATTTGGTACAAAATCATTTCTAAAATATCTAGTGGAAGACAAGTCCCGGGTGTTAGAGATTTTAGGTTAATGAAGAGAAAAATGGTGGATGCTGTTTTAAAATTGGATGAGTACAACCGATATATAAAAGGAATATTTAGCTTTGTTGGATTTGAAACAAAATGGCTCGAATATGAACCGGTTAATCGCGTAGCTGGTAAGACCAAATTTAATTTTTGGAAACTGTTTAAATATGCCCTTGAAGGAACGGTTGCGTTTTCCACAACTCCTCTTGTTTTGTCAGCGGTTGTTGGGATAGTATTCTGCTTTATCTCCCTTATTTTCATATTAGTAATTGTTATTAAAACGTTGGTTTGGGGAGATCCCGTTAGTGGTTGGCCATCTTTAACTTGTATTATATTATTTGTTAGTGGAATTCAATTGTTCTTCCTTGGAGTTGTTGGAATCTATTTATCAAAAATATATCTTGAAGTTAAGAAGAGACCAATTTATCTAGTGGCAGAAACAGAAAAGGATTTAATAAAATAAAAATGTGGTGATGTAGTTGAAAAAATATAAGTTAATTTTTATATTTGTGATAGGTTTTTTGATCTTTGTTTTGGGAATTTTATTTTTAATCTTTGATTTTAAAAAAGATAAGAGGGCAACTAGGGATATGATGGCAGATGTTAAACAAGCCTATCAGAATTTTAGTGTTAATGTGGATAGTTTTAATGATATTAGAAATGAATTATACCTAAATAAATTAAATAATATTTATTACGATACTTTAGATCAGATTGATCCTGATATTAAAGAATCATTTCATACATATGAGGAAACTGTTAATCAAGTGAAAGCTAGTGTAAAGACGCTTTCAAAATTTTGTGATGGAGTTTATTATCCAGATAGTAAAATAAATAGTCAGTGTCGTGGGTACAAAAATGTATATGAGCAAATTATTAATGCTTTTGTTAGCGATGTGAAATTATATAATAAGAGTATTAAAAGTTATAATAAATATCAAAGTGGATTGGGTAAGGAGATTTCTTTATCTACTTATGATACTTCTCTTAATTATATAGATTATGATGGGGACGGAAATTTTGATGGTAAGGATGATTAGTGTGGAAGAAGAAAATGTAAAGAAAAAGTGGTCATTAAAAAAGAAATTAGTTATAATTTTTAGTAGTATTTTGCTTTTTTTTGTAGCAACATTCTGTTTCGTTTTTTATGGTCCGTGGGATGGATTTAGAAATTTTTGGATTACGAGCGCGATGACAACTATGAATCATCAGTATTTGGCTACATGGTTTTATAGTGATAGTACTATTCAGAAAGTTTTAGAAGCAAATAGTATTATTGAATCTGGAGAAACATCAGATCCAAATCAGATTCAGATAAAAAAATATGCTGGTAAAACAATCTATAAAAATCAATATGAGAGAGATATATTAGAAAAAGATCCTGAAAATGATTTGTATAAAGTTATCCCCGTTAGTGGAAATTCTTATCAAGGCTTTTTGGTTGCTGTTTATGACCCATCAAGGATTTCTATTGCGACTACTAAATATTTAGGGGTTCGAGGCGAGGACATTTTGACGATATCTAAAAGAGAAGGTGCAATTATTGCTATGAATGCTGGAGGATTTTATGATCCTGATTGGAACTCTAATGGTGCACTTCCTCATGGTACTGTAATTTCAAACGGAAAAATTGTTAGTGATTATGAAGATGCTAGAATGGGAGGCGGATTTATTGGATTTACGAAAGAAGATAAATTGGTATTAGGTAAAATGTCCAAAGAAGAAGCAATTCGAACTGGCTATAGGGATGCTATTGAATTTGGTCCATATTTAATTGTCAACGGCAATCGTTCGTTTATTAGAGGAAATGGTGGTTGGGGCATTGCTCCTAGAACTGCTATAGGCCAACGACAAGATGGAATTGTTTTAATGCTTGTAATAAATGGAAGAATTCCTTCTAGTTTGGGAGCTGATTTAGTTGATGTAACAGAGATTATGGCTAATTATGGTGCATATAATGCTGCTAATCTCGATGGTGGATCTTCTTCAGAATTAGTAATTAACAATGAAATTATAAATACACCAGTAGCGGGAGGACGCTATGGCCTTAGAGATATGTCAACTTTTTGGATTGTAAAATAGGAGGGACAGATATGTATATTTTAGATTTGGTGCATGCTTGTGGGGACCCTGCAATTGCTAATTTAGTTTCTATTTTTAAGACAATATTAAACTTTATTCAATTAATAGGTCCTATATTAGCCTTATTAGCTTTAGGTATTAACTTTATAAAATTGATGGCATCTCCTGAAGATAAAAAATTGAAAAAAACTTTATCAAATTGGTTAATTTCACTATTTATGTTGTTTTTTATACCAATGCTTGTAAATGTTACTATGGGATTGTTAGATGATTCTTTTGAATTAACAAAATGTTGGAATTATGCTGGTAGAAATTCAAGCAATTCACAAATACAGAAAACTTATGATGATACTACTGGAAAATCTAGTTTTATTGGAGATTTAGACGAGTATGCTCCGGGTGATTATAGTAGTACTGAGACTTCTCCTACGCCTTAGGACTATTAAATAATCCTTTATATATGGTAAAAATTATAGATTGCCAGTCTACAGCGAGTGTAGACTTCTTTTTTAAATAGAATTGTTATATAATATTGTTAGTAATAGGAGGATAGTAATATGAAAAAAATTATGGATGGTAATGAAGCTGCAGCATATGTTTCTTATAACTTTACAGAAGTAGCGGGGATTTATCCTATTACTCCTGCATCTCCTATGGCAGAATTTACGGATAAATGGAGTGGCGAAGGAAAACTAAATTATTTTGGAGAACCTGTTAAGATTGTTGAAATGGAAAGCGAGGCAGGAGCAAGTGGTATGGTTCATGGATCGCTTGAAGCGGGGTGTTTAACTACTACCTATACAGCCAGCCAGGGACTTCTTCTAATGATTCCAAATATGTATAAAATAGCAGGAGAATTACTTCCATGCGTTATTAATGTTGCAGCAAGGTCTTTAGCAACCCATGCCTTATCTATTTTTGGAGATCATCAAGATATCTATTCTGTTCGCTCTACTGGATTTGCTATGCTATCTTCATCTTCTGTTCAGCAGGTTATGGATTTGACAGGAATCGCTCATTTGGCTGCTATTAAGGGAAGAGTACCATTTATTAATTTTTTTGATGGTTTCCGTACTAGTCATGAGCTTCAAAAAGTGGATATTATCGATACAGAAAAATTAAAAAAATTAATTGATGAAAAAGCTCTCGGCGAATTTAGAGAACGAGCACTTGACCCTAAGAAACCAGTCATTAAGGGAACTGCTCAAAATGAAGATATTTATTTTCAGGCTACAGAAGTTAGAAATCTATACTATGATAGACTTCCAGATATTGTAAATGAATATATGGAAGCAGTTAATAAAATTACAGGTAAGGATTATCAGCCATTCAATTATTATGGAAGTCAAGATGCTACAAAAGTAATTGTTGCAATGGGCTCTGTGTGTGAAACAATAAAGGAAACTATAGAGTATCTTAATTCTGTTAAAAAAGAAAATCTTGGATTAATTGAAGTGCATTTATATAGACCTTTTAGTGCCAAGCATTTTTTAAAGGTATTACCAAAATCTGTAAAGAAAATTGCCGTATTAGATCGAACAAAAGAGGCTGGTGCAAGTGGTGAGCCGTTATATTTAGATGTTGTTCAGGTAATAAAAGAAATTGATGCAAAAGTTTCTGTATACGGGGGAAGATATGGACTTTCTAGCAAGAATACAACTCCGGCAATGATTAAGGGAGTTTATGATTTCTTAGATGCGAGAGATGTTCACAATAATTTTACAGTAGGAATTCTAGATGATGTTACAAATTTATCTATTTCGTATGATGAGAATTTTAAACTGCCTAATCATAATATTGAATTTTTAATTTATGGCTTTGGTAGCGATGGAATGGTCAGTGCTTGTAAGGATTTGATGAAAATTACAGGAACTTATACGAATGCCTATATTCAAGGATATTTCCGTTATGACTCTAAAAAATCTGGAGGGGTAACCATTTCTAATTTGCGTTTTGCAAAAAATAAAATTCATTCAACGTATTATATTGAAGAAGCTTCTATGGTAGTATGTACAAAAGATTCTTATTTAAAAAAATTAAAAATGATTGATCATATTCAGGAAAAAGGATTATTTGTTCTAAATACTACAAAAAGTGTTGATGAAGTTTTAATGTTACTTACGGATCATGATAAAAAAATTATAAAAGATAGAAATATTAAAATGTTTATTATTGACGCAAGTAGTATTGCTGAAAAGAATGGTCTAGGAAATAAAATTAGTTCTATTATGGAAATATTAATTTTTAAATTGGGAAAAATTATAGATTTTTCTTTCGCTATTTCCAAAGTAAAAGAAAATTTAGCTGTTAAGTTTGCTAATAAGGGAGGAGACTTGGTAACTAAAAATATAAAGGCTATTGAGGATAGTTTGGAGAGTTTAGTGCCAGTCAAAATTCCAAATGTTGAATATAAAGAGGCAAAAGGTACAGAACAGAGTATATTTGAGATAATTGATTCTATGGAAGGAGATAAACTTCCTGTTAGTAAATTTATACATATGCCAGATGGAACCTTTGAAGTGGCTACTTCAAAGTTAGATAAGAGAGATACAGCTGATGTTGCGCCTTGTTATATACCAGAAAATTGCATTTCTTGTAATTTGTGTTCTTTGGTATGTCCACATGGAGTTATAAGACCCTTCTTATTAGATAGCAAGGAAGAATTAGATGCTCCTAGTTCAGTTAGTAGAAATTTAATTGATGCCAATATTAAGGATCAGGATTTGAAATTTACGATAGGGGTTAGCTTGCCAGATTGTACTGGCTGCAGTTTATGCAGTGAAATTTGTCCTGGAAAAAAAGGTGCGAAAGCAATTGTAATGAAAGCAAAGAAAGCCTTGTTAGAAGATAAAAAAGAGGAGGAATATAAGTATTTATTCCATGAAGTTAAACAAAAGAAAGTTATGCCAACGTCTACCGTAAAGGGAAGCCAATTTGTTTATCCAAAATTTGAGTTCCCCGGTGCTTGTGCTGGATGTGGTGAAACAGCGTACTTAAAACTTTTAACGCAATTATTTGGAAATCGTTTGGTTATTGCGAATGCGACAGGTTGTTCTTCCATATATGGTGCATCTGTTCCTTCTATGCCATATTCTGTTCCTTGGGCAAATTCTTTATTTGAAGATAATGCTGAATTTGGTTTTGGAATGAAAATAGCCGATCAGATGATGAAACAAAGAATTGTTCATTTGATTAAAAATAATATTGCAAATGTAAAGAAGAGTGAGCAGGAAGTTTACAATAACTATGTAGAAGATATTAATGAAGAAACTGCAGAGCAATTATTAGCTGTTATTGATAATACTAAAATACCAGATTTATTAAAGCTTAAAAAATTTATTTCTCCGCGTTCTGTATGGATGATAGGAGGAGACGGCTGGGCTTATGATATTGGATATAATGGAATTGATCATGTATTATCTAGTTATGAAAATGTAAATATTTTAGTTTTAGATACAGAAGTTTATTCTAATACAGGAGGGCAAGCTTCTAAATCAACAAGATTTGGTGCTGTTGCAAAATTTGCGTCTTCTGGCAAACAAACAGCAAAAAAAGATTTAGCAAAGATGGCACTTAATTACCCTCATGTATATGTTGCGACTATATCACTAGGAGCTAATCCTCAGCAGGCCATTAAGGTGTTAAAGGAGGCAGAAGCCTATCAAGGACCATCTTTGATTATCGCTTATGCTCCTTGTATTGCCCAAGGAATCATTAAAGGAATGAACAGTGCTTTAGAACAGAAACTTGCAACGGAATGTGGTTACTTTCCATTGTTTCACTATCATCCAATCTCTGGTGAATTTAAAATGGATAGTGCTGCAGATTTTTCTAAATATAAGGAATTTATTGAGGGAGAAAATCGCTATTATTCATTAAAGAAGCTTTCTAGAGATTATGAAAAGGTATTAGATACTAATAAACAAAACGCAGAAAATAGATATGAATTTTATAAAGCTTTAGAAGATGATAAAAAATAATTTATTAAAAAACAAAAAAGACGTCGGCAAACGTCTTTTTGTTTTTAATCTAAGAAGCTGCACCCCCTGAGGGCAGCTTCCAAAAAGAATAAAAAGGGGTTGGCTAGTGTGATACTAGCGACCAATTCGCCTAATTCCGAATTGGTAGTTCTTATACTAACCGAAAGTATGTATTTTGTCAACAAAAAAATTAAAAAATTTTCAAAAAATTTTTATGTTTCAAATTCATTAAAAAATAATAAATTTTTCCTTTGGAATAAATGATTATTTATGATATAATATGCCAAGAGGAAGTGATAGTCTATGGCTGAATTAAAAGATGTAAAGGGTGTAGGACCAAAGGCTCTTTCTTTATTAAACAAAATTAATATTTATACTATTGACGATTTAGTAACCCATTATCCTTTTCGATATGAAGTACTAAAAAGAGATAATTTGCCAGATGTGGCAGATGGTGAAAAAATTATTATTGATGGAAAAGTTGAAAGTGTTCCTGTTTTATTGAGATTTAAAGCAGGACTTAATAAAATGAATTTTCGATTAGTTACACCAACAGGTGTAGTAGGGGTTTCTATTTTTAATAGAGCATTTTTAAAAAATACTTTGATGGTTGGAACGGGTGTTACTATTATTGGTAAACTAGATAAAACGAAAAATATTATTACTGCTTCTGATATAAAAATGGGAATTTTGTCTGGCAAAGCGAGAATAGAACCAGTCTATCATTGTACAAGTGGATTAACTAATAAAAATTTATCTACTTATATCAATATGGCTCTTTTGTTTTATGGAAAAGAAATTACAGATTATATTCCTAAACAATATATAGAACGATATAATTTTTTAAATAAGAGAACAGCTTTAAATGTTATTCATAACCCTTCAACATTAGAAAAGCTTAAAGAAGTAACCATTCGCCTTAAATATGAAGAGTTATTCATGTTTATGTTTAAAATCAATTATTTAAAGTTACAGAATAAAAAGAAAAATAATGGTTTATCTAGGATAATTGATAGAAAAAAAATTAATGATTTTATAAAGACGTTACCCTATAAGCTTACAGATGATCAGAAACAAGCTCTAGAAGATATTCTTTCTGATTTAGAGTCTTCTTCTAGGATGAATCGATTATTACAGGGAGATGTAGGAAGTGGAAAAACAATAGTGTCTTTTATTGCTATGCTTGCTAATTACTATTCAGGATATCAAAGCGCGTTGATGGCTCCGACGGAAATCTTGGCTACCCAACATTATCATAATTTTAAGAAATTGTCTGAACAATTAGGTATTGGTATAGAACTCTTGACAGGTTCTACTTTAAAGAAGGATAAACAAAGAATTTATAAAGGGCTTAAAGATGGTACTATTAAAATGGTTGTTGGAACACATGCTTTAATTCAAGATGAAGTGGAATATAATAACTTAGGATTGGTTATTACAGATGAGCAACATCGTTTTGGGGTCCATCAAAGAGCAAATTTAAAGAATAAGGGAATTCGTCCAGATGTTTTATATATGAGTGCAACGCCTATTCCTAGAACTTATGCATTAACCATTTTTGGGGATATGGATGTATCTAACATTAAACAAAGACCAAAAGGACGTCAAAAAATAGATACATATGTTAAGAAAAATAGTGAAATAAAAGAAGTTCTTTCTATGATGTATGAGGAGTTAAAGAAGGGACATCAAGTATATGTAATTGCTCCATTAATTGAAGAAAGTGAATCATCTTCTGATCTTGCAACAGTTTGTAACTTAAAAGATCAAATGAAACTTGCTTTTGGAGAAAAATACCAAATTGATATTGTTCATGGAAAAATGGCAAGTGGTGCTAAAGATATCATAATGAAACAATTTAAAGATAATAAGGTTCAAATTTTAATTTCTACGACAGTAGTTGAAGTTGGTGTTGATGTTAGTAATGCAACTACTATGGTTATTTTTGATGCCGATAGGTTTGGATTATCAACGCTACATCAATTAAGAGGAAGAGTAGGAAGAGGTACTGCTAAATCACAATGTATCTTAATTAGTGATAGTGATGCTGAAAGATTAAAGGTTATGGAAAAAGTTGATGATGGATTTGTAATTAGTGAAGAAGACTTTAAACTGCGTGGACATGGTGATTTGTTCGGAACAAGACAAAGTGGAGATATGAATTTTAAAATTGCTAATATAAGGTCAGATTATAAAATTTTGCTACAAGCTAGAAAGGACTCAAAAGAATATTTAATGGATAAGGAAACAGATGGTGATTCTTTGAAACAAAAGTTAATAGCGTCAATTACAGAAGGATAAAAATAGAATTATTACTAATTCTATTTTTTTTGTTTTTGGGGAATATTTATCGATGAATTTAAAAGATTCTACAGTGAAATGTCTTTTGAAGTTATCTTGATGTAAAGGAAAAAATAATTTATAGTAAGTAATTGACAATTAATAGAATATCATTTATTATTAAGATGCGTGATGATATAAATATCACGCCGATATCTCTCATGATTATATATGAGAGTATATTCAACCGAACCCCCTGAAGATAGGCCATATGGCCTATCGCTTTTTGTTTTATAAGATTTTTTAATTTTTCTAGATACCAAACTGAATACTAAAATTTTAAAAGTGTGTTATAATTGTTATAGGTTATCTACAAAGGAGTCAAAAATTATATGGAAAACAAATTTAATTTAACAAGAGAACAAAATGTATTTATTGCTAAAAGAAATATAGTTGATTATATTTGGAAAAGTGCAAATTTAGAGGGTATTGGTGTTACATATCCTGAAACACAAGCAATTTATGATGGCGGTGTTGTTAATGGATTAACAGTTGATAAAATCATTGCCATTAACAATTTAAAATATGCTTGGCAATTTATATTAGAAAATGAAGGCATTGAATATGATTATAAAACGTTATGTCAAATACATAAATTAACTTGCGATAAATTAGTTTTAGATCAAGATTTAGGAAGATTAAGAACTACACCTGTAAATATTGGTGGAACTACTTGGAAACCTCAATTTCCAATAGAAAGCCAAATTAAAGAAGAATTAGAAAGATTATTTACTCAACCTGAAAAAACTAAAACTGAAATAGCAATAGAAATTATGTTATGGATTATGAGAAGACAAATGTTTATAGATGGTAATAAAAGAGTTGGTATGTTATTTGCTAATAAAATAATGATAGACAATGGATGTGGAATTATAACCATTTCACAAGAGAATCAACCCACATTCTTTGAAAAACTTATTAAGTTTTATGAATCAGGAGATAATACTGATTTAAAACAATGGATTTATGAAACAAGTATTGATGGTATAGATTTAAATAATAATAAATGTTAAATATTTAATTTGTAAGTGATTGGAGAAAAAAATGGAAGAAATGTTAGATGTTTTAAATGAAAATGACATTAAATTCCAAGAAAGTGAAGTTCAAAAAATAAAATTTGTTAGTTTAAGTGAGTTAAATGAAATGAGAAAATCTAATATTCTTGTTGAAAGAGAAGAATGTTACGATGAATTATCAAACTATTTATTTAAAATATAGATTTTTTAGGTAGCATTTAGGTAGGAAAATTTTCAAATTTTATTTTAAAACTTTAAATGTTATTAAAATAAACTATTTAAAATTATTGAAAAATAAGTAAAAATTGGGCAAAAAGGGATAAAAAGATATATAATCTTAATGCCCCTGAAGACACTGTCGTGAGACGTCACTTTTATTTATTAGAAAATATCATTGATGTTTATGCAGTTTCATATAAGATTAGATATATAATTGTAAGAAATGTCATTTAAAATAGATATAACGGAAAGAACTTTGATTTATTTTGAATAAAGGTTAAATATGGTAAAAAATATCTGCTTGTGGTACAATTGTTGTAGGATACTTTCATAATAAAGGAGTGATAGAGTATATGAAAAGAAAAGTTATCTTAACCATGCTAGTTTTAGTGTTGTTTTTTGCAATAACCGGATGTGGAAAAAATAAGGGATTGGCTGATGCTGCTGATAAAAATTCAGTTGAACAAGCAGATACAAGTGGTGATAATTCATCGTATGATGATATCGAATTGTATTCTGATAGTACGAAATATGTTTTTGAACTATCCAATACAAAATATGTATTCTATTATAGTGGCGATACAATCACTGCATATCATACATATGTAGATTATAACGATGCTGCTACTGCTAAAACCGCTTATCAATTGCTAAAGTTAGAGGATTATCCTGAGGTTAATAAGTATTATGTAAAAGGTAAATATATTGTATTTGAATGGAATAAAAGTCAATATGAAGATATGACGGTTAGTGAACTTAAGACTGCATATTCATATATGAAAGAACTTAAGAAGAGCAATTAGATAATCGATAGGAGGAATATTATGAGAAAGGATTTGGGAGTGAAACCAGCCATATTTCCTATGCCAGTACTTATGATAAGTACATATGATAATTATAATCGTGTTGATGTTATGAATGCTGCATGGGGGATGATGGTTGATATGAATAAAATAGCCTTAAACCTTACAGAAAGTCATAAGACAGTTCAAAATATTAAAGAAAAAGGTGCTTTTGTAGTTTCTATAGCTGATTTTAGTCATATGGTAGAATCTGATTATTTTGGAATTGTGTCTGCCAACAATACACCTGATAAATTTGAAAAATCTGGCCTTCATGCTGTAAAATCTCAGGTAGTAGATGCACCAATCATTGAAGAATTTCCAGTTGCTATGGAGTGTAAATTTATTGAGTATCAGGATGATGAAAATGGATGTGGTGTAATTGGAGAAATTGTCAATGTATCAGTGCGAGATGATGTATTAGACGAAAGTGGCAATATAGATGTTTTAAGAATTAATGCTATTTTGTATGATCCATTTCACCATGGTTATTATAGGGTCGGAGAAAAGGTCGGAAATGCATTTCAAGAAGGACGTAAATTAAAATGAAAATTAAAAATATTTAGTAGTTTTATAACAAATCAGGAACTTTATTGTCAAAATTGGACAAGTAAACATTGTGTAAAGTAAGGAGAAAATTTATGGACTGTTTAAAGGTAAAGGGAGTATATAAACACTATAAAGGAGATTTGTATATAGTAGAAGATATCATATATCATAGTGAGACGGGAGAAAAAATGGTTGCCTATCGAGCACTATATGGAGATAATAAATTATGGTGTAGACCTTATCATATGTTTTTTGATGAAGTTAATAAAAATGGTCAAAAACATAGATTTGAATTGCAGAATATTAAAAGTGTAAATGAAAACTAGAGCAAGGAAGCTCTTTTTCTGTGTTATAATTTTAAATATAGGAGGCAAGTTATGAAAACTGTTGTTGTAACGGGAAGTGCTAGAGGATTTGGTTTTGAATTAATAAAATTATTTAGAGAAAAGAATTTTAATGTTGTTTTATGTGATATTTCTAAGGATGCTTTAGTTGCTGCTAAAAATCAGATAGAAAGTATTACGGGAAAAGGAAAAGTTTTATTGTATGTCGCTGATGTTACCAAAGAAGAAGATATTGATCATTTAATTACTGATACTTTGAATCAAGTAAAAACTATTGATATTTGGATTAATAATGCTGGTGTTAATCAACCTAATAATCCAATATGGGAATTAGATAGTAAAACAATTGATAGATTAATTGATATTGATTTAAAAGGGACTATCTTATGTTCTAAAATGATTATGCCAGTTATGGTAAAACAAAAGAGTGGACAAATATTTAATGTAGAAGGCCATGGTAGCAATGATGCCAAAATACTTGGACTTTCTTTATATGGTACTAGTAAAAGAGGGGTTACTTATTTTACAGAAGCTTTAGCTTATGAGGCACAAAAATTAAATACAAATATCTTGATTGGAAAAATTACTCCTGGTATTATGATTACGAATTTTATTACCAAATCCCTTGGTGATGGAGAAGATATCGAGTTGGATGAAAAAACTAAGAAAATATATAATATTTTAGGAGATTATCCTGATACGATTGCTAAATATATAGTTGATAAAATAATTCACAATACAAAGAATAATGTTAAATTCACATGGCTTACTAAAAGAAGAGCTTTCCTTCGCTTTATGACTTATGGTTTCCATAAAAGAGATTTTTTTCAAGGTAAATAATAAAGAGGTTATTGCACCTCTTTTTCCTTATAAAAAATGAAATACTTCCAATTGTTATCTATTAATTTGATTTCTATATTTTTTCCTATTCCATAGTATTCTTTAAATTTTCTAATATGATATTCGTTCTCGGGATTTATATTACAATTAGCAAAACTTGGATATCTTACAATTTCAATTGTAGTTTCATTATTATTTAATTGGTTTTTAATACTATTTACATTATATCTATATTGTCTATAAATACTTATGTAAAATGTTGTGAAAAACATAATGGAAAACGTTAGGAGAGTATATGATATATCATTGATTATTCTAGTATTTTTTATGTATTTATCAATAATAATTAAAAATGAAATTGATAAAAAGATATAAGTTGCTAGAGAAGTTCTATATCCCCATGTTGGCGACATTAACATTACTGTATTTGCTCCTATACCAATTAGATAAAAGAATATAGGTTTATCTAATTTTGAATCTAAATAAATTAGTATTAAATCTATTATTATATATGTAATGAAATAGGCTATTAAAACCGTATTATTAAGACATAGTATTTCTATTTTTAAGATACTATTTATTAAATAAATACTAGTTACAATTATTGGAGTTATTAATAAATATAGATAACTAATTGTTTTTAAATCCTTGTTTTTAATATTATTCTTTACTAGATAGTAATTTGCAATAGTCATTAATACTATCAAATAACAGTTGATAGAAAATGTATAATAGATAAAGTTTGGTAAATTATAAATAATTTTCTCTATTATAGACAAATTGCTGAAATAAATATTTTCTATTTTACTTCTTTCTAGTGATCCGGGACTTAATAACATAGAGGTAATTCCAATGATAGAACACAAAGCATAAATAAAAATTTCATAATCTAATTTTTTATTTTTTATATATCTTGATATTAATATTAGCAGATTGCCCGTTACTAGAATTAAGCCTATGTGTTCTACAAACATAGTCATTATTATGTTTAAAATACTAAGTGCAACAATGCCTTTATTATTGCTTTTTTTGTTTTTTAGAATGTAGTAGAAATAAAATAATATTAATGGAATTACAAATAAGTAGGTTATATTTCCGGCTAACCATACTATCGTTTGAGAAAATGTGAAGATGTTGATTAGAAATATAATTAGTGTAGACAATAGCAGAATTGTTTTTTTGTTTTTGGGATTTATAATTTTATTTATTAGATAAATTATAGTCATTATTATGAAACTATTTACAAAATTCCAAATGATTTTGTGGAATGTTAAAAAATTAATTAATAATCTACTTATAAATCTTCCTTCCCAATCAAAATACATGCCAATTGCATTTCCAATCATATGATGGAGACCTTCTTTACCAACTAAGTAATTTCCCCAATCGTCTCCTGAAATTGGACTTAGAAACATAATCAATAATAATACAATAAATATTGCTAAATAGTAGTATTTTTCATTCTTGTTTTTCATATGCCCTCCTACTATTGATATTATAAATTAAAAAGCAAATTTAATAAAGAAAAATTCATATAATCTATTTCAATGGTTTTATATTTCCAATTGATAAAATTATGTTATAATACTATTAACTGGAGGTTTAATCATGGAAGAAAATTTTGATTTAAAAAAGAAAAGAATCAGTGTTTTGCAAAATTATGGAGAAAATTTTCAAGAAAAAAATTATATTACTAATCCAGCGATAGGAAGAGATGAACAAATTAAGCAACTTATTTTAATTTTATTAACACCTGATAAATCTGCAGTATTAACAGGAAAACCTGGTGTTGGTAAGACAGCTATTGTTGAAGGCCTTGCCTATCGCATCCAACAAAAAAATGTTCCAGATGCTTTAATGGATTATCAGGTTATCAAAGTTAACACTTCTGCATTATTGGGAGTAGATCCTGTTACGGGAGAAGCTAAGGCGCAAACTTTAATTGATGAGTTAAAGTCAAAATCAAAATTAATTCTATTTATTGATGAAATTCATACTTTGGTAGGACCAAAAGAAGAAACGCTTGACTTTGCCAATATGTTTAAACCAGCTTTAGACAGAGGCGATATTAAGGTTATTGGAGCAACTACGACAGAAGAGTATGAAAGATATATTTTAAGAGATAAAGCGTTTGTTAGGAGATTTCAAAAGATTGAGGTAAATGAACCAACAGAAGAAGAAAATGTAGAAATATTAATGGGAACATTGCCTAAGATAGAACAAAGAACAGGAATAAAGATGCTGTATTCCAATTATGTTCAAAAAAAGATTATGGAATTTGTTACAGATATTACTAGTGAATATAAGAGAATTTATGAAATTGGTTCTAGATATCCAGATGTTTCTCTGACTTTGGTGCAGCAAGCTTTTTCTAATGCCTTGTTTGATAATAGAAAATTCGCTGATATTATGGATTTTAAAGAGGCTATTGTAAATAGTAAAAATATTTATCCTGATGTCATTTCTAAATCTATTCCAATTTTTGAAAAGACTTTTGCGGATCAATTAAAGGATTATATTCAAGTAAGAGAAGGTTACGATAAACTAGATGATGATATGGAATAGTGTGTAAAGGAGGTTGTCAAACGCCCTCTTTTTTGTATATAATAATAGTATGATGAATGTAGAAAGGTTGTAAGTTCATTTAAGCGCTTGAACTTTAATAGTTGACGAGGATAGTAGTTGTCGAGGTTTCAGCGGATGCTACTACGGATAGGTGGTTCGTTAGATATATCTAAAAAATAAAATTAAGATTATAACAAAAGATATATCACACTAAATATAAGGAGTTAATAATTATGTGTGGAATTGTTGGTTATATAGGAAAGAATAGGCCGGAAGAAGTGTTGTTGGATGGTTTAAAAAGTTTGGAATATAGGGGGTATGATTCTTCCGGGGTTGCGTTGAAAAATAATGATCAACTACAAGTTATAAAGAGTTTGGGAAAAATATCAAATTTGGAAGAAAAAATGAATCATCAAGATCTTATTGATTCTCATATTGGTATTGCACATACTAGATGGGCAACTCATGGAGAACCTAGTGAAATCAATGCGCATCCTCATCAAATTGGAAAAGTGATATTGGTTCATAATGGTATTATTGAGAATGCGAGTGAACTTAGAGAAGGATTGAAAAAAGAGGGGGTTGTGTTTCAGAGTCAGACGGATACAGAGGTTGTTTCTGCTTTAATTAATAAATATTATGATACAGATCCTGTTTGTTCGATAGAAAAAGCATTAAAAGAAATAAAGGGTTCCTATGCATTGGGCATTGTTTTTACAGATCGAGAAGAACTATATGCTGTTAGAAAAGATTCACCACTAGTTGTTGGAATAGGTGAAGGAGAGTATTTTATTGCAAGTGATATATCAGCTATTGTAAATTATACTAAAAAATATATTTTGCTTGATGAAAATGAAATTGCGAAAATTGATTTTGACGGGTATACAATAATAAAAGATGGAAAATGTTTACAAAAAGAAGTGTTAAAAACAGATTTATCTTCTATGGACAAAGATAAATGTGGATACGATCATTTTATGTTAAAAGAAATTATGGAACAACCAGTTGTCTTGAGAAAAACTCTTGCACCTTATTTAGAAGATTTAAATCGTATACCTGATTTGAGCAGTTATGAAGAAATTCATGTTGTAGCGTGTGGTTCTGCGCTATATGCTGGTATGGTAGGAAAATCTTTATTAGAAGAAAAAGCTGGCATTAGAGTTAGTTGTGAAGTGGCAAGTGAATATCGATATAAAAAGGTATTTTATGACAAAAAAACTTTAGTTATTTTGATTTCTCAATCTGGAGAAACAGCTGATACAATTGCAGCTATGAGAAAGGCTAAAGCTAGTGGTATTGATACCTTGGCAATTGTTAATGTAAAGACTTCTACAATTGCTAGAGAAAGTGACAGACAAATTTTTATTGAAGCTGGTCCAGAAATTGCGGTTGCTACTACGAAGGCATATATATTGCAGGTGGCTGTTCTTGCACTGTTGAGTTACGCTTCATGTAAATCTAAGCAAGATGAAAAATCTGTGATAGAAGAATTTAGAAAACTTCCTAATATGGTTGAAAGCATTATTAGTAGAAGAGAAGATTTCCTAAAAATAGCAGAAATGATTTGTAAGAAAGAAAATATATTCTTTATTGGACGTAAAGTAGACTATGCTATTTGTTTGGAAGGAAGTTTAAAACTAAAAGAAGTATCCTATATTCATAGTGAGGCTTATCAGGCTGGAGAACTAAAGCATGGTACAATATCTTTAATAAGCAAAGATATGCCTGTATTTGCTATTGTTACTGATTTTGATATTCGTGAAAAGACAATTTCTAACATAGAAGAAGTTAAGTCTAGAGGAGCAAATATTATTGTTATTACGAATGAAAAAATTCCGGGGTATGATTTAGAAATTGTTGTTCCAAATGTTAGTGATTTTATTCAACCTTTGTTAGTAGTACCTTGTTTACAACTGATTGCATATGAGGTTGCTAAACTTAGAGGTTGTGATATTGATAAACCAAAAAATCTAGCAAAAAGTGTTACTGTAGAATAAAAGAATTCATTTCAAGAATTCTTTTTTCTTTTTTATATCTTAAGTAATCTTTTGATAAAAATTATTATTTTGCTTTTATCTCGTCAATTCTTAATTTGTTTTTTCTCCCTTTCCTAGTCCACCAATTGTTTGCAATAAAGCAATATAATTTGTTTCCAATGATGCTTATAGTTGTTATCTCATCTGTAAATTTTTCTTTTTTTGATATTTTGTTCTTCAATTTTTTTAGTTTCTTAGTAGTTGGATAAGAAATTATTTTATGCCTCTTTTTTCTTTGAGTTTCTCCAGATCCAATCAGTAGAGATCCCATATATTCTATATGTGTTTTTCTACACCAATTTTTTATTATATTTCTAGCTGTAATGTTTTGTTCGCCTTCTTTAAAACCACAGTTTATAATTAGATATAATTTTTTTTCTTTTAAATTTATATTCTCATCTATTATATAGTCTAGGAATTTTAATGTTATAGAAGGGGGAGAATCTACATAAAGGGGAAATGATAAAACAATAATATTTGTATTATTTATATTTTGTATGATTTCATCATAATTATCTTTTTTTAATTCATAAATTTTATCTTCTTTAAAAATTTCTCTTAAGAAATATTTAGAATTACTATTTTGAGGTTTAGGACTTCCATTTATTATTGTATACATTTATCTACCTCCGCTATATTATCTAAAAAATTTATTGTATATTTTGGTGATGATAAGTTAATAGCATTTGCTTTTACTAATTCTTTTAGACATTTTTTGTCTTCCTTGTCAAAATCACCATAAAAGTAAACAATAAGAGGAACTGGTGTATTATATCTACTTTTATGATGTGTTTTCCCTTCTCTGATTGTAAAGTATGGTAAAACGTATCCTATGCATCTTTCTAGTACTCTTTTTGTATTGTTGCTGTAGCAACCATATCTATTTTTACTGATAATAATTAATTCATCAGAGTATTTAATCGATTCTACTATTTTTGAATATTCATCTTTTATAGCACATTCCATGGGGTGTTTTATCCAACAAGAAAAACAACCTATACAACTGTTTTTACAATTTAGGGAAGATATTATTTGATCATTTTTTTTAAAATGAATTTCTTGTAACTCCTTTTCGTCTAAATCATGAATTATTGTTCTCATATTAAAGCTTATGATGCCATTATTTTATTATGAATAAAAATATGCCATTTTCCTGCCAAATAATATTCATAAGATGATTGTTAATAAAGTTAAGAAGATTACATAAATATATAATGGAGGTTTAATATGTATAATAAACAACAAGTGCTTAATGTGGCTAGACTTTTAGGTGTTAAGTTTGATAAGTTTACTCTTGGTGACTTAGTAACAGGAGTTAATATTGAATTGGAACATGGTGTTGTTAATCCAGCCACAAATGTCACTAATAATAATTTGATATTAACTATGAAAATTGCTTTAGCACATCTAAATGAATTTCCTAATTATTATAATGCAGACTATGGATTACCTGCGTTTGAAAAATATTTGAAGCAGAAAAACGTATAGTTAACTAAATTAATAAGAATTCTTTAAATATTAGTATAATCCAAATTATGGAAGAATCATTAATTGTAGTGATTATAATATAAAAAATATCAATCAACGATTCTTTTTTGTAACAAAAAAACTAGTCTTTTGACTAGCTTTATTCAATATGGGGCGGTATAAGGGAATCGAACCCTTGCATACTGGTGCCACAAACCAGCGTGTTAACCACTTCACCAATGCCGCCATTTATTTGTTGACTTCTTTATTCTATTATAAATATATTAAAAAATCAATACTTTTTTCTGAAATGGGTATTTAACCATACATAAATACCTAGGTCGAATACACTAAAATGAAAGGAGATATTATGTATAATTACAATTTTTTGAATAATGATTGGTATAGGAATAATGGAAATAATCCATACCAACAAAATGTTTCATTATTTAATCCTACAGAGGGATATAATAGGGGAATTTTATTTTCTGATTTATATAGTCAATATAAAAATTATAAGCCTGCTACTTTAACTGCGAATAATGATAGAGGCAGGATGCTTTTGGATTTAGGAAGATTATCTTTTGCTGCGCATGATCTAAATCTTTATTTGGATTTAAATCCTAGTGATGAGAGCATGTTAGCGCTATTTAATGACTATAGGCAACAAGCTGATCAAATAAAAAGAGAATATGAGGCTAAATATGGTCCTTTAGATGTTAGCAGTAATCAGCTGGATCAAACGCCATTTCAATGGGCACAGGGCAATTGGCCTTGGGAAGGAGGATTCTAATGTTCAAGTATAATAAAAGACTTCAATATCCTGTAGATATTAAGAAAAAAGATTTAAAGATGGCTAAATATTTAGTTACTCAATATGGTGGATCTAATGGTGAGCTTGCGGCAGCATTGCGTTATTTAAATCAAAGATATACGATGCCAGATAATAAAGGCAAAGCTTTGCTTACTGATATTGGAACAGAAGAACTTGCACATGTTGAGATGATTTCAACAATGATTTATCAGCTAATGAAAGACGCTACATTAGAAGAAATAAAAGAGGCTGGCTTAGATACCCATTATGCTGAACATAATAAAGCTTTATATCCAACGGATGCTAATGGAGTGCCATTTACTGTTACTTATTTTGCAACTACAGGCGATCCTTTAGCAGATATAGCTGAAGATATGGCTGCAGAGCAAAAGGCAAGAGCGGTTTATGAGAATTTAATTGATTTAACAACAGATCCAGATGTAATAGGTCCACTACTTTGGTTAAGACAGCGGGAAATTGTTCATTATACCCGTTTTAAAGAATTGTTTGATTATTATGACAAAAAACTAAAAAAAGGTGAAAATAAAATGGCAGATAATGGGATAAATAGTAATAATATATCTAATCAAATGAATAATAATATGAATAATTTCAATTCAATGGAAAATTATGATATGGACAATTTTAACTTATTTAATCCAATGTTAATGTCAAATAGAACTAATTATGATAGAAGTCATAAATATTAAAATGTAGAGCAATCTACATTCTAATTTTGTATATTCTCTCAATAAGGATGTTTGATTAGATTCATTTTTAAAAAATCACAACAATATTAGCACTCTTTATTGACAAGTGCCAACAATTGAATATAATAGGAATAGGAGGGGTGATAATTATGTATGATTATCCACAAAATGAAGAACAAGAAAATGTTTTGGGAAAATATGGCCGTAATATTATAGAAGATGTTAAGAAAGGAAAAATAGATCCTGTTATTGGAAGAGATGAAGAGATTAGAAGTATTACTAGAGTATTGTCTCGAAAAACAAAAAATAATCCTGTTTTAATTGGTGAGCCTGGAGTTGGAAAAACAGCTATTGTAGAAGGACTAGCTTTAAGAATTGTTAAGGGGGATGTCCCTAGCAGTTTAAAAAATAAGATTATTTGGGAATTAGATATGGCTGCATTAGTCGCGGGAGCAAAATACCGAGGTGAATTTGAAGAACGTTTAAAGAATGTCTTGAATGAAGTCAAAAAAAGTGATGGCGAAATCATTATGTTTATTGACGAGATTCATATGATTGTCGGTACTGGTAGAAGTGATGGGGCTATGGATACTTCTAATATTTTAAAACCCATGCTTGCTAGAGGAGAAATTCATGTAATTGGCGCTACTACGCTTAATGAATATCGAAATTATATTGAAAAAGATGGCGCATTAGAAAGAAGATTTCAAAAGATAAAAGTTGAAGAGCCTACTGTTTTAGATACTATTACTATTCTGCGGGGACTTAAAGAGAGATTTGAAATTCATCATGGAGTTAGTATCCAGGATAAGGCTTTGATATCGGCTGCTACTCTTTCTAATCGCTATATTACCGATCGCTATTTACCAGATAAAGCAATAGATTTAGTAGATGAAGCTTGTGCTACCATTCGTGTACAGATGGATTCCGTTCCTTTTGAACTTGATACATTGACTCATAAAATTATGCGACTTGAAATTGAAAGGCAGGCTATAAAAAAAGAAAAGGATGATATTTCTAAAAAACGATTACAAGACATCGATTTACAACTAGAGAATCTAAAAGTTAAAGAAAGCGAACTAACAGAAGCTTGGAACAAAGAAAAGAATTTAAATGAAGATATTAAGAAGAAGAAAAGTGAAATAGAAAAAGCTAAGTTTGAGCTAGATCAAGCAGAAAATAAATATGATCTTGAAAAAGCTGCTATTCTTAGACATGGTGAAATTCCAAGACTTGAAAAAGAACTAGAACAACTTAATAATATTGAAAAGAATAAAATTCTTAGTGATACAGTTACGTCAGATGATATCACAAAAATTATTGCTAAATGGACAAATATTCCTGTTACAAAACTTATTAGTAGCGAAAAAGAAAAATTACTAGGACTTGAGGATAATATGAGAAAAAGGGTAATGGGTCAGGATGAAGCATTAAAATTAGTAAGTGATGCGATTATTCGTTCTCGCAGTGGAATAAAAGATCCTAATAAACCAATTGCGTCTTTCTTGTTTTTGGGGCCTACGGGAGTAGGAAAAACAGAAGTAGCAAGGACTCTTGCGTATGAACTTTTTGATGATGAAAAGCATATGATTCGAATTGATATGAGTGAATATATGGAAAAGTTTAGTGTTTCCAGATTAATTGGTTCTCCTCCTGGATATGTTGGATATGAAGAGGGAGGTCAGCTAACAGAGGCGGTAAGAAGGAATCCATATAGTATTGTTTTGTTTGATGAAGTGGAAAAAGCGCATCCAGAGGTTTTAAATTTGTTGTTGCAAATTCTTGATGATGGTAGAATTACAGATTCTAATGGTAGAACAGTGGATTTTAAAAATACCATTATTATCATGACATCTAATTTAGGAAGCGAACATATTTTGAAGGGAAATACATCGTTGGTTATGGACGATGTGAAAATGCATTTTAGACCAGAGTTTGTTAATAGAATTGATGAAGTTATTGTATTTAAAGCATTAGATAAGGATGCTATTGCAGAGATTTTAGATAAAATTATTCATGATATTGAGAATCGATTGTCTGATGTCAATATTCAAATAAAATTAACGGACAAAGCAAAGGAGCAACTGATTTCAGAAGGATTCGATATCAATTATGGTGCACGCCCTTTAAAACGATTAGTTAGTAGAACGATTGAAACAGATTTAGCGAAGAAACTCATTAATTCTGAAATAAAACCAAATGATACGATACTTTTAGATTATATGGATAATAATTTTATAATTACCAAGGAGTTATAAACTCCTTTTTTCTTTACAAAATCAGTAATTTATGTTAAAATATTGCAGTGTTTAGGGGGAAGTAATGTGTCTAGTATTGAAAGAATAAATCAGGATAATTTAAACTGCCAATTCTATAAAAATTTGGCACTAGAGTGTTTAAAGGGCGCTAGTTTTAAATCTTTAATAGATCAGCAACTGCTTTCAAATGCAAAACAATCTTCTCAAGTGTTTCAAGATAATCCTCATTTTTATTTAAATCCTACCGAAGAATTAAGAATAGGAGATATAGTAAAAGAGGGAGATAAATTTTTAACTGTCCTTGGTAGTGGCGATTTTGCGATTGATGCAATTTATCATGGTGCCAAAACTGTTGTCACATTTGATATTAATAAGTTTCAATATCCTGTTGCTGCATTGAAGGTTAAAGCACTTAGCGGACTTTCTTATCAAGATTACTTTGATTTTTTCTGTGATATTTTTAGCCCATCACATTTAGATGAAACCATATATAATCAAATTAAGAATAAGAGTTTATCAGATGAAATTTTTTATTTTTGGGATATATTGATGGAAGCTCGTAAGAAAGATTCCAATGCTTTGAGAAAAAATTCATTATATAGTCAATATAGGAATATGGCACTTTCTTACTTTATGGGACTATTAGATAGTGATTTTGCTATTAATAAGGCAGTTCAAGATATTGATCCTAACTTTGATTTATTACGAATTCCAAATATTATTATGTCTCCAAGTGGCGTTCCAGCAGAAGGATCTTATTTGGAAAATGAGCATAATTATTATAAAACGCAAGAAAGAATAGCTCATGCTGATATACACCATATTCATAGTAATGTTACTAATTTAAGAGATAGTCTTTTATCGACGGGAAGGTTTGAACAGGATTGCTTTCAGTGCATTTACCTATCAAATATTCCTGAATATGTAGATGGGAAATTATTTTTTTCTACTGTGTCAAATCAATTGATGCCACTTCTTTCTGAAAACGGTGTTATTGTTTATTGCATGCAAGCAATGTCTACCACTTTATTACAGAAGACCAAATCTTTGAAATCTCCTGAAGTTAATGGTTCATTGGAATATGTTCATCGAATGCAAGAAATTAATAATGTGCAAGCTTATCAATTGCTTCAGTCGTCCTACAATGTTTCTATAGATAGTGTTGATACCTACTCAAGAGAAAACGGAAATTATGATAAAGACATTTTTGTTTATGTAAAGAAAAAGTAGAACTATAAAGATACTAAATTAGTATCTTTTTTCTTGCTTTGAAAAACATTGTAAAAGCTTCATAATAATGTTATTATATTTATAAGATATTCTAGTGGTGGTGAGGAAGATATGTATTGCGGAAATTGTGGCCATAAGCTAACTGCTAATTCTTCTTTTTGTGGAAATTGCGGAAAGAAAATTTTAAGGAACTCTCGCCATCAAAAGAAGACTTTTGTTTTTGTTGTTTTGGGTTTAGTCGCGATTATATTTTTTCTAGGATATAGATTATTAACTTTGCATTCAGAGGGGTATTTTTATAGTGAAAGTGCTTATAATCAAAAACAAGTAGACAATAACAAAATCCAGGAGCGTTATTCTACAATTATTGAAAGTAACCATTTTTATACGGATGAAAGTGTAAAGAGCGAGGGTGCTGCTAAAAAGTTGATTTCCCAAGATTCCGTTTCTCAAAAAGCTAGTTGCCCACAAGAAATTGTGGAAATCGAAAACTCAATTATTTCTAAATATAATATTACCGCTGTAAATTTATGTGAGATGGATATAGAATTGGCTAGGGAATTAGAAAAAGTAATAGATTATGTATATACAGAATATCCCATCGCTAGAGAGTATTTAACAAATATTACATTAGTTAATCCAAAACTTACGGACAATTATATTGCATATTTTACTCCTGCTGTTAATTTCAATTCTAATTCTATTTCGCAATCTTATAAAATTATGATTGCACTTAATGCTAAGTATTATTTGAACAAGAATAAGTTTCAGATATTAATAGCCGAAGCATCTAGTACTGGTCATTTTCCAAATAATGCCACCATTTATTCGCCTTTGGCTCATGAGTTGGGACATTATCTTTCTTATATTGTTGCAGTTAATAAGTACTTGAATCATTCTAATGTTTTTGTACGAAATAATAATGCTGAAGAATTTTCAAATTTTGTAGATGATTTCAATATTGGAAAGACATCTAAACAAATGATAGAGTTAGCATATAAAAATTATCTTAATAAAAGCGACCAAAAGCTCTCTTTTGATGCGTTTAGAGCTAGCATTTCTTCCTATGCACTATCTAAAGATAATAATGGGAACTATATGTATGATGAAACTGTTGCGGAGGCTTTTCATGATTGCTATTTGAATGGAGAAAATGCTAAAGATGCAAGTAAAGAAATTGTTTCCATTTTAAAAGAAGAGTTAGGGGGAATACATAAATGAAAAAACTTTTAATATTTATTTCCTTTGCGGTTCTTATTTTTCCGTTTTCTACTTTGGCAAAATTTAAAATCGATTTCAAAGAAGTTACTTTAGCTGTTCGTGATAGAAATACAGATTTTGTCGATCGTTTTCGTTATAAAATAGAATCTCAAACTTCTATTGATGATGATCTTGATTCTGAAATAAAAAGATTGACTAGAAAAGCTGCCTACTTATTATTAGGAGAGGAAAATAATAAAACGGAGTCTTTCGAAGCTGGTTTAAGGCGAAGAGAAGAATTTTTACAATTGATTTATTCTGCGGATGTTCCAAAAGATTCTGATGGTTATTTGGATGAAAATAGTGCAGAATATAATGACAATTTATTCGCAAGTATTAATACATCTGGTATGTTTAAAGAATTTTACGATTTAGATGTTGATTACTCTGGTATCGGAACAATTGAAGTTACTGCTGCTTCTGATTTGGTTATTAGCAAATTATTTTTGCCTAAAGTTACTTTATTAGAAAATAATTCAGATGAGCCTTTAAATTATAAATCTACTGTTACCAATTTAACAATATATTTTGTATTTAAACAAAACAAAACTAAATATCAACTTTACTATATTGCGGCAGAAAAGGAAAGCTCTGTTACAGACTATGTAAATCATTTGGAAGACTTAGAAAATACAAAAAGTCTAAAGATTTCTATACCGAATACTGATTTTTCTCTTTCAAAAATCTATAGTCTAGATCAATTAACTGCTTTATCTGAAAATCATATAAAACAAATTTACCAAAAGAATATTTCTAATGTCTTAGTTTTAAATACTTATTATGATAATAGTATTATTCAAACGGGTAGTGGATTTTTTATTGGGAAAGGACTTGTGTTAACTACATGGACTTATTTGGAAAATGCTTTACAAAATGGACAATATATTTCTTTTCGAAATGGAGAAAATGAAATTTTTAACATGATTGGTGTAACGAGTGTTGATGTTTCTAATAATTTAGCGATTATAAAGGTGGAAAATAAAAACAAAGAAAGCGTTTTGGTTGGAGATAGTGATTTATTATCTAAAGAAAATCCTGTTGTTATGATAAGTACTAAATCTGGTGTTGGCTTTTCTATACAGGGAGGTGCGGTAATTTCTTCAGATAAGATATTAGAAGTTTTTTTGCCAGTAGCATCACAAGATGCCGGAGCTGCATTATTTAATAGTAATGGTGAGGTTGTAGGAATGAATACTTCTATTTTCAATAATTCCTCTACTTGTACTGCTATTAAATCGAGTGTTATCAAACAATATCAAGACTTGTTTCATTCTATTCAATATGATGATATCTTTTCTATTCCTTTTGACGAATTAAAAAAGGACTATTATAATGCCTTGTCTGATGAGAAAGTTATAAATGTAAATGATTCGGTATTAAAGAAATATGCTTCCATAGGATTTCAAAATACTATACAATTACCTTTGGTTAAAGCAAATTATTCTAGGGGAACTCTTAGTTTGAGATATCAAAATCCATTTTCTAATTATTTTACTGGAATGGAAATGATAAAATCTTTTACAAGTAGTATTATATCTCAGGGATATCAATTGATTTCTTCTGGTGATAAAAAAAAGGTATATCAAAACGATAAGTATAAAATTATTATTACAGAAGATTTTCATTATGTTATTGTAATAATAGATAGGAGATAATTATGAAAAAAATTAAGGAATTTATAATTAAAAATCAAAAAATTCTTCTGTCTATACTTATTGGAATTATTGTGATTGGTATTGTTTCTCTTTCCATTTTTAGTTCTTTGAAAAAGAGTAGAGTTTTTAAAAATGAACAAGTTTATTTTCATTATCCCAATATATGGAGAGTTATTAAAAATGATAGTTCAGAAATAGTATTAAAGCACAGTAATGGATCTTCTTTAGAAATGTTGCTAGTAGATTTAGAAGAGGAAAATAAATATCAGAGTTATTCCGATATTAGTAATCGTATTTTGAGTAAAATAGAGGATGATAATAAAGAGTATAAATTGATTGCTAGAGAAGATGCTCTTATTACTCCTGTTGGATATAATGCTATAAAATCTTTATATGAAAAAAATGATTATCAGACACTGATTATTATTAGTAAGATTGATGATAAGATTGTCCTTTTTTCCTATGAAGCTTATAGTAAATATTTTGATTTATTATTAGATAGTGTTTATGGTATTATTTATAGTTTTCAATTGGTTAATGAGCAAGCTAAAATAGCATATAACTTGAAAGAAATTGATAGTACCAATTTACAATTCTCTAAGAATACTGATTTTGAAAAATTATTAACAGATATTCATTCTTATCAGATTGCTAATAATCATTATATTGTTCATTATTCTATTCCTTCTGTTTTTATAGAGGAAGATTATAATTCTACAAGGGGAAATTATACATATAAAGATGACGTGGGAAATATTAGTCTATCTAGCGTTGTTGAATATATTAGTATATATGATTTAATAAATCGTAATGATATTACTTATTCTGTTCCTTATATAAGAGAGAAAAATTCAAATAACAAAAAAATTTCATCTTATCGTGATGAAATCAAAAAAGAAAAAGATTATTATATTTATCATACTACCTATCAATATGATGGGTATGATGGAATAGAAGATAAAGAGTTGTTTTATATATTTTATCCATTAGATTCTTTAAGAACTTTTATAATTACAGTAGAAGCAAACAATATAAAAATTCCTGAAAAACTTATTTCTATGATTTCTTTTGATTCTAAGAAGAAGTATTCTCAATACATATATAGAAATATTGAAGATGGTAATTTAATAAATGAATTAAAGTATAAAACTTCTGATAAATTAATTCATATATATTTAAAAACTCCACAAAAGTATGTAGAATGCGATTATACAAATAATGTATATGAGCGTAGATATTTTGGGCTTAATCGTATAAATAATTTTGATGATTATCAGTATAATGTCATATATGAATTGTTTAATTATTCTCTTGATATTAAGATTAAATCATTGCAAGAAAATAGTAATATTGTAGAAAAAGGAATTGTTACCATAAATAATAAAGAGTTTCATGTTTACGATGGACAAAAAGATGGTAAAAATGAAATGTATTTATATTTTGTTTGCAATGATAGTAGTTATCGTGATATAGTTATACTAGGTATTAAGATAACATCTATTGATTCGATAGATACAGCTATGATTAGTGAATTAACGAATTTTGAGTTAAGAAGTGAGGAAGGATAAAATGAATTGTAAGAAATGTGGAGCGTTAATAGAAAGTGGAAATAATTTCTGTATAAAATGTGGAGAACCTGTTTCAGATACTGCTGCTGTTGCGGTAGATCTTGTACAAGTGAAGGATGACAACGAGATGATTTCTACCCCTAATTTAGGGAAAATTCAAACGGATGATGGGCAAACAATGGAAGTCCTTGAAGAGAAGGATACTAATGTGGATACTAAGCCTAGTACAGAGGTAAAAGAAAATCTTGTGAATATAAATGACCAACGTAGGATAGGGGAACCGGTAGCGACGCCTATCAATAAAAATACGGTTTCTAACAATAAAAAAACATCTAATAATGTACTATTAGTTGTACTTATTATAGTAATTTTATTATTTGTCCTTGTAGTAGGCGGAGTGTTTTTTCTACCTAAATTAGGTGTTTTCCATAATGATCCAGTGGTAACTGTTCAAACAACAACGGTTAGCTATAATGGCTATAATTTAGATATTCCTGTAGATTATCAAGTAGAAATCACTCCTAAAAATGAACTTAGTATTGTGAACGGTAATGATTGGTATGCCAGTATTGTTTTCTCTGAATTAAGTTACGATTTGGTGAAGCAGAAGAAGACTGCTCTAGATAACGTTATTACTAAAATGGGGGCCAGTATCAATCAAAATACAACGGTAAAGAAAATAAATAATCGAGAATATCTTTATGGATTAGGAGATTCTGGAATTGTGTATATGGGAGTAGCGCTTTCTAAAGTTTCTGCTTCTAAGACTATATTTATTCTTGTATATACTGGTAGTTATGACAACGTAAAGGCTTTACAAGAAATAGATGCTGTTATTAAGACTATGAAATATACTGGTACAACCAATAGTATTAAAGCTAAAGATTTAGCAGAACCGGATTTATCATTGTTAGAACAATAAAAGGCAATATCTCAAGGTGAGATGTTGCTTTTTTCAAAAATTAATTTATTGTTTCTTAATCGTTTGTCATTAGGATTTATTTGTAATGCTAGATCTACAAAGTAAGTGGCGTATTCATATTTTCTTTGATAATAACAACTCAATGATAGAAGATCATAAATTGTAGAATCCCAACTAAAAGGTTCATTAATATAGGACTTTGTATGGGTTTTTATTTTTAGAGCTTTTAAGCAAAATTCTTCAACAGCAAAATAGTTTTCAAGCTCATATTCCATTAGTGCTCTTTCTACATAAGCATCTCTTAAATTAGGTGCTTCTTTTATTGCTTTGTTAAACCATTCTCTTGCCAGGCTATAATTTTTTAGGTTTTTGTAACAGCGACCTATAAATCTCATTGAGGCGGCTCTTTCATCTTTCCATGTGGCAGTTTTTAAATTTAAATGTTTTTTAAGAGTTTTAATGCTTTTTTTCCATTGTCCATAGTACATATATTCTCTTCCTAGATAATGCATATTTCTATCATCTTTAGGATCTTCTTTGACAGATAATTCTAATAATGGCAGATAACTTCTTCTTGATTTTGTACTATCAGGATAGTGATTTAAGGTGATGCTGTCAATTGTAATGATTTCTTCATTTTCTTTTTCGTATGTTAAAACTTCATGAACAGGATGTGTCCAGTGATAATCTTTTCTTTGATGAATTTTTTCAATATAAAAATTTATCATTGGTTTATTATCTTTATCTAAGCTCCAATTATAATTGTATCTAGCTCGTGTGGTGTTTTTTGTCCATGCGTTTTCTAATTCTTTTCTCCATCCTGTTTGAAAGATTTCATCTAAATCTGTACATACACAGATGTCTGTATTTTCGGGTACTAATTTTAAGGATTCATTTCTTGCAATATCAAATCTCCAAGGAGTGATAATTTTTTGTGTAACTTTTACTCCTTTTGTTTTTAATTCTTCTACTGTATTATCCGTTGATCCGGTATCCAAAACATATATTTCATCAGCTTCTTTCATAGAATTTACCCATCTATCTACAAATTTTTCTTCGTTTTTAGAAATAGCGTATACGCATATTTTCAAAAAAATACTTCCTTTCATAAATGTTTTGTTTTTTTATAAAATGTGATATTATTATAGTAGATGATAGGAGGTTATAATTTATGAAATGTGTTGCGATAAAAGATGTCAAAAAATTTGAAATAAAAGATATCCCTGATACGCAATCTGCTAACGGCAGTGTTGTAGTGGAAGTTAAAAAAGCTGGTATTTGTGGTTCCGATATTCATTATTGGGTATCTGGAGAACCCGTTGGATTAGTTATGGGTCATGAATTTTCAGGAGTTGTTATGGATCCGGGGGAAAGAGAAGATTTAAAAGTAGGAGATAGAGTAACAGCATTACCAATCTCTCCTTGTGGACATTGTAATGCTTGTTTGACAGGAAATCCTCAATATTGTCCAAATACATGGAATGAGGCAGTGGGACTTTCTTTATCGAATCCGGGGGCTCTAGCACCTAAAACTTCGGTTAGATCAGATATGGTTATAAAGTTACCAGATTCTGTAAGTGATGAAGAGGCGGCAATGGTAGAACCTACCGCTGTAGGACTACATGCTGTTCACCTAGCAAATATTAAGGTTGGAGATAGAGTTTTGGTAATTGGTGGCGGCATCATTGGATTGGTATCTGCAATGTTTGCCAAAATGGAAGGTGCTAGCTATGTTGCTTTATCGGAAACAAATAAAGCCAGAGGAGAAAAGGCCGTTCGATTAGGCGTTGCTGATGAATGGTTTGATGCAAAAGATACTAAGATGCTAGAAAAGATGGCTTTAAAAACTAACGGAGGATTTGATTTGGTTTTAGAATGCTGTGGAAATTCTCCTGCTGTCAGTAGTGCATTGATGGCAGTGCGTCCTGGTGGAGAAGTTGTTTTGGTAGGAGTTTCTTTAGGTACGGTTACTATCCCTTCCATTGTTGCTGTAACGAGAGAATTAACAATTAAGGGAGCTATTGCGTATACAAAGCAAGAATTCCAAACGTGTATCGATCTTATGGCGTCTAAAACAATTGATGCTTTAAAATTTGTAGATGATATTGTAGGTTTAGAGGATGTTCAAAAATCTTATGAAAGATTAACTTCTGGTGTTGATGATGCTGTAAAAATATTAGTTGATCCTAATAAATAAGGAGGAGCACTATGAAATTTGATGAATTACCGGATAAAAAGAAAAATAAAAAGATAGGTAAATGGTTTATAATCGCTTTGATAGCTATCATTATTATGGTTTCCATTGGAGCCTTGATCTTTTATGTGGCAAAAACTTTGAATTCTTCTAAAAAAGAGTCTACCGTAGAAACGGGACCAGTTATTTTAGATGTTAATAATCGATTGGTTCAATCCTTATATTATAAGGTTCATGATTTTCATTCTTATAGTCCTTATTGGATTTATAGTGGTGAGTCTGTTAATATGATTGCTAGTCTTTCTACAAAGGCAAAAAATTCTTTGGCTTATTTAAATTTAAAAAATTCTGATTTTTACGAAGTGGATTGTAATAGTGTTCCTAAGACAATAGAAGGTTATCCTAATTTTAGTTGTGTTAATGGGAAAAATGCTATTTCTCGTAATGACTTTTTAAGAGCACATAGAGATTTATATGGTGCAGCCAGTGAAGTTGATACAGATATCGTTATTAAAGCGAATCCTGTAGAAACAAAAGTGTATGTTTATGTTTCAAATATTGACTCTTATGTTCTTTATTCAAATGGTAAAGAAGGAAGAACGGAATCAAAATATGATTATCAATTAACAAAGGCTGAAAAGAATGATAATTTTATAAAAATATATGAGTCTATAGCTTATGAAAGTGCAACTGGTACTCAGAAGCATATAACTTATGTTTATACATTTAAAATGGAAGATGATAATCTCTACACATATTATAGTATTCAGAGCATAAATAATTAAAAACCAATCATATTACTGATTGGTTTTTTAGTATATTATGTTTTATCTTACGATATCAGAAGATCCTGTAGGACCAGTAGGGCCTTGTGGAATTGTTAAATTTAATACAAAGTTTGGCGCCGTACCTGTTATTGTTGCACTAGCATCCGTTCCAGGAGCACCGGTTGTTACTGTTCCCAGCGTTAAAGTTGGTGTTGCACCAGTAGGACCGGTTGCTCCAGTAGGACCAGTTGCCCCAGTAGGACCTGTTGCGCCAGTAGGACCGGTTGCACCAGTAGGACCGGTTTCTCCAATAGGACCGGTTGCTCCAGTAGGACCGGTTGCTCCAGTAGGACCAGTTGCGCCAATAGGACCAGTTTCTCCAATAGGACCGGTTGCTCCAGTAGGACCGGTTGCCCCAGTAGGACCGGTTGCCCCAGTAGGCCCAGTTGGACCACCAGCAGGACCGGTTGGACCAGTAGGTCCAGTAGGTCCTACTACGAAGCAATTAGAAAAATGACTACAAGGTCTATTTTCGTTATTATTCATATTTTACCTCCTCTACTTTAATGTATGATCTATTTACTATTTCACGTAGTTAAAAGGTATAGGAGATTCCTTTTTGTTCAAAATTTTATCACAATAGAAGTAGATCTCATAAATACATTTGCTTTTAGCACTCGATATTGACAATTGCTAAAAAGAGTGCTATAAATAAATTGTATATATAATTTTTATTAGGAGATGATTATTTTGGAGAAAAAAGAGTTTAAATCTGAATCAAAGAGACTTTTAGATTTAATGATTAATTCTATTTATACAAATAAGGATATATTTTTAAGAGAACTTATTTCTAATGCTAGTGATGCTTTAGATAAATTATATTATCGATCTTTAACAGATAAGAATGTTAAAGTAAAAAGAGAAGATTTATATATTTATTTATCTTTTGACAAAGATAAGAGAACTATAACAATTACTGATACTGGTTGTGGTATGACGAAAGAAGAATTAGAAAGTAATTTGGGAACTATTGCGAAGAGTGGATCTTTAGCCTTTAAAGAAGATATGAGTAAAGATGAAAAAATTAATATTATTGGACAATTTGGTGTTGGTTTTTATTCTGCATTTATGGTTAGTGATAAAATAACAGTTACTTCTAAATCTGTTGATTCTATTGATAGTTATATTTGGGAAAGTGAAGGTGCCGATGGATATACTATTAAGAAAGGCAAGAAAAAAGATAATGGTACTGAAATCGTTCTTCATATTAAAGAAGATACAGATGAAGAAGATTATTCTAAATATTTAGATGAGTATGAACTTAAAGGTTTAGTTAAAAAGTATTCTGATTATATCTCTTTTCCAATTAAGATGATGGTTACCCATCATGAATTAAAAGATGAAGAAAAACATGAGTATGAAGATAAAAAAGTAGAAGAGACTTTAAATAGTATGGTACCTATTTGGAAGAAAAATAAGAAGGATGTTTCAGATTCTGATTACGATAACTTTTATATGGATAAATTTAGTGATTATGACAAACCATTAAAAGTAATATCTTCATCAGTGGAGGGAATGTGTTCTTATAAATCACTTTTGTTTATTCCTTCTCATGCTCCATATGATTACTATACACAAGAGTATGAAAAAGGACTGAGTTTATATTCTAATGGTGTTCTTATTATGGATAAATGTGGCGATTTACTACCAGATTACTTTAGTTTTGTTAAAGGTGTTGTAGATACTGAGGATTTATCATTAAATATTTCAAGGGAGATTCTACAAGAGTCTCATAGTTTGAAATTAATTGCGAAAAATATAGAAAGTAAAATTCGTAAGGAACTAGAGGATATGTTAAAAAATGATAGAGAAGAATATATGTCATTTTTTAAAACATTTGGTGTTCAGTTAAAATATGGTATTTATAATAATTTTGGGCAAGATAAAGATAAATTAAAAGATTTGATAATGTTTTATTCTTCAAAGAAAGAAAAATTAATTACTTTGAAAGAATATGTTGATAACATGAAAGAAGGACAAGAAAAGATTTATTATGCATCGGGTTCTTCTATTAATAAAATTAATTCTTCTCCACAAGTGGAACAAGTAAGAGAAAAAGACTATGATATTTTTTATTTAACCGATTATGTAGATGAATTTGCGATAACTGCAATTTCTGAATATGATAGTAAGAAATTTGCGAATGTAGAAAGCGAAGATTTAGACTTAGAAAGTGAAGATGAAAAGAAGGCCACAAAGAAAGCAAATGATGAAAATTCAGATCTTTTAAAAGCAATGTGTGAGGAAATAAAAGAAGTAAGTGAAGTTAGGTTCACAAATAAATTGAAGAAACACCCTGTTTGCTTAACTAGTAAGGGTGATGTTTCTATAGAAATGCAAAAAGTATTTGATTCAATGCCTAATGATATGGGAATAAAAGCTCAAACTATATTAGAAATTAATGAAAAGCATAAGATAACGAAAAAGTTAAAAGAATTATATAAATCAGATAAAGATGAATTTATCAAATATACGAATATTCTTTATGCACAAGCTAAGATGATAGCTGGACTTCCTATTGATAATCCAACTGAAATTAGCACATTAATTTGTGAAGTTATTTCAAAATAGAAAGTATATTTACAAAGCTTGACAAGTCAAGCTTTTTTATGAATACAAATGAATAAAAAAATGGTATACTATAACTAGAATAAAATAGAAGGAGAAAAACAAATGAAAAAGCAAGGATTTACATTAATAGAGTTACTAGCAGTCATAGTAATCATGGGAATTTTAATGTTTGCAGCAATTCCCGCAATCAATAGAACGATTGAAAATGCAAGAAAGGATCAATTCGTGGATTTGGCTCAAAACTATGCTAGAGCTGTTGAAACATTATGGTATGCAGATGGATTAGAGTGTAAAAGTGGAGCAAATACATCTTATCAGAAAGCGTCAGCTTTACCAACTAATAAGTGGTATTGTGTAACTATAGATACTGCTGACTCCACAACTATTAAATTACTTCAACAAGGAGGAAAATCTCCATGGGGAAATAAAGATGTATCTGGTAGAGTGGTATTTTACCGTGTTGATTCTAGCACTTGGGTTTTTGCTCCAATGTTGTTTGATGGCGCACATTCTATCAACGATGATGATTGGTTTGATTACATGGACGTGAGAGATCTTAAAAATTCCATTCGTCAAGGGAATGAAGCTGTAGATGTATACGAGGATGTCGGTACTTGCAATGAAAATTATATATGTAGAGCCGTTTAAAATGAAATAAATCTACATTCTAAATTAGAGTGTAGATTTATTTTTTATTTTGGAGTATAATCTATCTTAGAATAGGAGGTTGGCTTTTATGACGGTATTATCAAAAAAAGAGTTAAATAGGATGAATGCTTATTTTAGAGCGCTAAACTATTTGTCTGTTGGTCAATTATATTTACTAGATAATCCTTTGCTTAGAAGAGGTTTAGTTATTACAGATATTAAACCTAATGTAGTTGGACATTGGGGTACTGCTCCAGGACAAAACTTTATTTATATGCATTTAAATAGAGTTATCCGAAAATATAATTTAAAAATGATTTATATTTCTGGCCCTGGGCATGGTGGGCAAGCCATGATTGCTAATAATTACTTAGAAGGGGTATATACTAAATTTTATCCAAAAATTACAGAAGATGAAGAGGGAATGAAAAAACTCTTTAAACAATTTAGTTTTCCTGGTGGAGTTTCTTCTCATGTTGCTCCTGAAGTTCCTGGTTCCATTCACGAAGGGGGAGAACTTGGATATAGTTTGTCTCACGCAGCAGGAGCCGTTTTAGATAATAGCGATTTGATTGCGGCTTGTGTTGTAGGTGATGGCGAAGCAGAAACTGGCCCTCTAGCAACCTCTTGGAATATTAATAAATTCTTAAATCCTAAAACAGATGGAGTTGTTCTTCCTATTTTACATAGGAATGGTTATAAAATTGCTAATCCTACTGTGTTTGGAAGAATGAGTACCGAAGAAATGCAACAGTTTTTTACTGGTTTGGGATGGAAACCCTATTTTGTTAGTGGCAGGGATCCTTCAGAAATGCATGAAGAAATGGCTAAAACTATGGATAAGGTAGTAAGGAATATATTAAATATTAAAAAAAATGGTATTGGAAATTATCCGATGATCGTTTTAACTACTCCAAAAGGCTGGACGGGTCCTAAAGAGTTTGAAGAGAAAAAAATTGAAGGTAGCTTTCGTTCTCATCAAGTTCCTTTAGCTATTTCTAGAGATAAGCAAGAAAATCTAAAATTAATAGAAAAATGGTTGAAAAGCTATCATCCTGAAGAATTGTTTGATGAAAAGGGAAAACTAAATAAAGAATTAAAAGAGCTTTGCCCAACGCCTTCTAAATGTATGGGAAATAGTGATTTTGCTAATGGAGGGCTTTTGCTTAAAGAATTAAAAACTCCTAATTGGGAAGATTACACTTTAAACATTGACTCCCCTGGTAGTGTAGTTGCTCAAGATACTATGGAATTAGGAAAATATATTAGAGATTTGTTTGTTCTTAATAAGGATAATAAGAATTTTAGAATATTTGGTCCTGATGAAGCTTTATCGAATCGTTTTCAGCATGTTTTTGAAGTCGAAAATAGAACATGGAACGCTAAACTTTTAAAAGATGATGAATATTTATCTAATCATGGTAGAGTAATGGATTCTTATTTATCTGAGCATTTATGTCAAGGAATGCTAGAAGGGTATTTACTTACAGGAAGGCACGGATTTATTCATAGTTATGAAGCATTTGTTAGAATTGTTGATTCTATGGCTAGTCAACATGCTAAATGGCTTAAAGTTTGTAATCAAATTCCATGGAGAAAAGATATTGCGTCTTTAAACTATTTATTAGTTTCTCATGTGTTTCAACAAGATCACAATGGCTATACGCATCAAGATCCAGGATTCTTGAACCATTTGGTTACGAAGAAGGCAGATGTCGTTAGAATGTATTTGCCACCAGATACCAATTGCTTGCTTTCTTGTTTTAATCATTGTATAAAAACTAAAAATTATGTAAATGTCATTGTTGCTTCTAAACATCCTAGGCCTCAGTGGTTAACGATGGATGAGGCAAAACAGCATTGCACAAAAGGTCTTGGAGTTTGGGATTTTGCAAGCAATGATAAGGGAGATCCTGATATTATTATGGCTTGTTGTGGGGAAACACCAACCCTAGAAACATTAGCTGCCGTAGATATTCTTAGAAAATCAGTGGTAGGAATTAAAATTCGTGTTGTTAATGTAGTTGATTTAATGAAATTACAGTCTCCTGATATACATCCTCATGGAATGAGTGATAAGGAATATGATTCCATATTTACAAAAGATAAACCAATTCTATTTAACTTTCATGGATATCCTTCTTTAATCCATCAGTTAACTTATAAAAGAAATAATAGAAATTTACATGTTCATGGATATAAAGAAGAGGGAACGATTACGACAACCTTTGATATAAGAGTTCAAAATGAGATAGATCGATTTCATCTTGTAAAGTCAGCAGTAAAAGAAATTCCTAGATATGAAAATGTTTCTAAAGCATTATTTGATTGGTGTGATGAAATGATAGATAAGCATAAGGCTTATATTCATGAATATGGAGAAGATATGCCTTATATAAAAAATTGGAAATGGGAAAATTAGATTTACAAAGCTTGACAAGTCAAGCTTTTTTGTGTTGACAAAGAGCGGGGGGTGGGGTATACTTTATACAGAAAATAAAATAAAGGAGAGTATAAAGTATATGAAAAAACAAGGATTTACCTTAATAGAGTTACTAGCAGTTATTGTCATCATGGGAATCTTAATGTTTGCGGCAATCCCCGCAATCAATAGAACGATTGAAAATGCAAGAAAGGATACCTACATAGAATTAGCCCAAAGTTATGGACAAGCAACCGAAACATTATGGCGTGCCGATAGATTAAAATGTAATGTCGGTGGAGAAAATATCGTTAGTTCGGCTTTGCCAGATTATGATGATTATCTAGTGTGGATTGATGCTACTGATTCATCAACTGTACAATTACTACAACAAGGAGGAAAGTCTCCATGGGGTAATAGAAGCGTAGCAGGGTATGTACGAATTATAAAAGATGAAGAGGATACTCATTTTATTGTTGAATTGAGTGATGGAACACATACTGTTGACTGGACAGGGGATGAAAATAATGGATCATATATGGAAGATTTAACTAGAGCTGATGTATACAATTCTACGGCATCATTAACAAAGCAAGATGTAGCTAATGTTCGAGGAACAATTCGTTGGTGTACAGAAAATTAATAAGAGTTTGAGGAATCAAACTTTTTATTTGTATAAAAACATCTTTTTTTCATATGATAAAGATAAAGGAAAAAATCATTTTTAGCACTTTGACTTGACAAGTGCTAAAAATAGTGGTATAACAGAATTGTAAATGAAAGGAAGATGATAATATGGATTTGATTCCAAGAAAATTTTATTTAGATGACATTTTTGATGATTTTCTTTCTAATAAGAGAGATTCAGCTATGAAGTGTGATATTTATGAAAAAGGTGGTAATTACCATATTGAAATGGATATTCCTGGTTATGACAAGAAAGATATTTCAGTAGAAGCAAAAGATGGTTATTTAACTATTACTGCTGAAAAAAATAACGAAGTTGATAATTCTGATGAGGAAAAGAATTATATTCGCCGTGAAAGGGTATATGGTAAATATCAACGTTCTTTCTATGTTGGTGATTTAGATCAAGATAATATAAAAGCTGAATTTGTAAACGGAATGTTAAAAGTAACTGTTCCTAAGAAAGAAGAAATTGAACATAAAAAAGTCATTGAAATAGAATAAGTAATAAACTATTAACGATTGTTAATAGTTTCCTAAATTGAAATTTCAACCGCACCACTTGGTGCGGCTTTTTTGATACAATAAAGGAGCCAATCCCGGCAAGGAGGCTCCTATATGAATTATACTCAACTAACCCCAGAAAAGAAAGCACAAAT
>Ga0310690_10000654_pt1 | contig 70817 bp, 59 predicted proteins | sample AusTroGonzalo_MG_2_FD_207661 | JGI IMG/M metagenome (GOLD analysis project Ga0310690, IMG submission 207661) | Bovine rumen microbial communities from tropical cattle in Woodstock, Queensland, Australia - Gonzalo_04 (v2) (version 2) | ecosystem: Host-associated > Mammals > Digestive system >...
AAATAAATCGATACAAACAAGGGTTATCTCGTTATTTTTTAACAAGATAACCCTATTTTTTTCTGACAAAAACTATAAAAACAAAAAAAAGAGGATGACTACTTTTTAGTCACCCTCTTTTTTTATTTGATCTTGTCCCAATACACGCTCTCGCCGATGCCCATCACCGAGCCACGTAGCTTGAGTTGCCCGTCCTTGGTGAACTCGGCATGCAACTTGGCTCTGATGCCTCGCTGAGGATCGTAAATCTTGGTTCCATCCCAACGCTTTTCCTTGGCGTTATACTTCAAACCGGAAAAGAGAACAATCTGGTCGCATGGTACCGAGCGAAGACTCTTGTCGGGGTTTTTCTCGTCAAGCAGCTTGTTCCCGTTGACATCACGGTCGTGTTCAATCCAAATGATCTGGCCCTTGTAACTGCCATCGCTCTGTTTGGTGATGCTGGCCTTAAAATTATCATCGCCTTGTTTGCCTTGATAGGTCCCGACAATGTTGTCACCCTGGTTGTTCAATGTGTTTTGTGCAAAGGAGACACCGGCACAAGCCAAGGTGATAGCGAAAAGAAGAAGTAATTTTTTCATGGTAACAAATTCATTTTTCAATTGTTAATTATCAAGTCAGGCCGCAATTAGAACCAATAATTGTGCCGTAAAAATCCTAAGGAACATCGTCAACGGATACACGGTAGCATAACCCATATTGGGGAGCTTGCAACCTTCGGGAGCCACAGTGTTGGCGAAAGCCAAAGTAGGAGGATCGGTGTGCGAACCTCCAATGAAACCCATCAGCGTGTAATAATTCATCTTTAGCACCAAACGACCAAACAGGGTAACCAACATAGGCGGAACCATCGTGATGATAACCCCGTAAACCACCCACATATAATGTTCCTGAACAGTGGACACAAACTGTCCGCCAGCTCCGAGACCCACACAGGCAAGGAACAAGGCAATGCCAACCTCACGAATCATCCAAATGCCATGGCTGTCGGTGAATTCAGTGGAAAACCACCCTTTCTTCACACCCAGCCAACCCCCAATGATGGCCACTACCAAGGGACCTCCTGCCAAACCGAGTTTGATGGGCGCCTTCATCCCCACGGGAATCGGAATGGAGCCCACAATGACACCCAAGGCAATGATGACAAAGATGGGAATCAGATTCACTTTATGCCGTTGCGAAAGCGGAGTCGCCTGTTTTTCAGCTCCAGGTTCCAAGTTGTTTTCGGCGACAGGCTCCTTCTTCAAATCAATCTTGCAAAACACCCGCAGCAAGATACAGCTCACGATCATACCCACTACCGCCAAAGGATAGGCCACAGCATAGCCCGCCGCCAATCGCTCAGCACCACCTTCCACGCCCATGTCGCCAACTGCCTGTTGTGCCGCCGAAAGTCCTGGGGTGTTGGTGATGGCACCCGTGTAAACACCCGCCATGTCAGCCAAGTCCTGTTGGGCAACCTTGGCGATAATTACCGTAATAAGCACACCCAAACCCACATTCACCAAAGCCATCAGGTTCATCGCCAAACCACCTTTCTTGAACGAGCGGAAAAAACCCGGTCCCACCTGCAGCCCCACGGCCACCACAAACAAAATCAAGCCGAATTCCTTAACCACATGCAACATCTCCGCATTGAGGGCGACACCGCAAGCGCTCAAGGCTATGCCCACAAAGAGCACCCATGTAATGCCTAAAGTGACATGGGCAATCTTGATCTTGCCCAATAACAGACCGACAAATATAGATATAGCCAAATACAATATGGTTGGACCTACGCCTGATCCAGTGAAAAGATTGACCATTTTTATATCCTTTTCAACTATTTATGTCCAATTAATTCAAAAAAGCTTGCAAATATATGAATTTATCGGGCAATCCTCGTGGTTTTTGCTTAATTTTGCACCATCAAAAATAGTGTGTCATGAAAAGATTCATCCCCATCTTCATCTGCTGTTTGATTGCCTTGTCATCATGCCACAAAAGCGGAGTCAACCTCTTCGCGGGCGACTACTCTTTCAAGACCTCTGGCGAGCTTTCCATCACAGCCCAAGCTGTCATCGACAGCAGCAACATCGTCATCCCTGCCGTTCTCAACGCCAACCTGTCCAACGATATCGGACAACTCAACATCTGCGTCTCCGACAAAAAGAACGACGAAGTCATCGTCGTCTTCAACTACCTTAACGGCGATGTAGTGGTCACCAACGGCACCTGCGACGGAAAGAACATATACCTTGACGACTACCAACGCAACACCCTGCCCGTCTCCATCAACATTCCCTTAACGCCAAGCAGCACCTATATCACGGTGAGTGCGTCAGGCCAGATGTACGACGATAACATGATTGTGTTCGACATGAACTATAACGGCTCCGTCACCATCGGCTCCGTCACCTATAAAATCAAGGATAAAGACATCAAGATGGTCGCCTATCGCAATTAAGCCATGAGAAAAATCCTGTTACTGACACTTCCCTTCCTTCTGCTCGTCGGTTGTGGCAATACCGACCCGCAGCAACTCAAGGAACGCTTCATCGGCGGAAGCACCGAGGAGCGGGTCATCGCCGTCGGAATCATGAACATCGACACCACCGAGGGCGTTATCCAAAACTCATACCCTGGCTATCTTGAAGAAGGCCAGTCTGTCGATCTCGCTTTCAAATATGGCGGATTACTCGAACAAATCTACGTAAAAGAAGGAAGCCGCGTGACCAAAGGCCAACGCTTGGCAAAGGTATCCTCTCCCACATTGGAAAACTCCCTCCGCTCGGCTCAAGCCACCCTGGAGCAAGCCCAAGACGCTTACAACCGATTGAAAAAAGTGCATGACAACGGCAGCCTGCCCGACATCAAATGGAAAGAGATGGAGGCCAACCTGGAAAAAGCACAGGCCGCCTACGACCTCGCCTATGCCATGATTGCCGAAAACGACTTAACGGCACCATTCAGCGGGACCGTCAGCGCCGTGAACGTAGAAGTCGGCGAGAACATCCCTCCCCTGCGACCCGTCGTCAGCCTCATCAACACCGATAAGATGTCCGTGAAAATAACCGTTCCCGAAAACGAGATCGCTGCCATCCACACCGGCGACCCTGCGAAAATCGTCATCCCTGCCTTGAACGACCGCCATTACAGCGGACAGGTCACCGAAAAAGGCATGACAGCATCGTTGCTCACACACAGCTATCCGGTTAAGGTGCTGGTTGACAATCCCGACAAGGACCTGGCTTCCGGCATGATAGCCAAAGTCATGCTGAAAGCCGACGTCAACAGCGCGATCATCATCCCTGCCAACGCCATCCTCATCAATAAGGACGGCAAGTTCGTTTGGGTGGTGGAAAACGAAAGAGCCACCCGACGCATGATTCAGATTTCAGGCTATTCCGGTACCGGAGTCATCGTCAGCGAAGGCCTTAAAGGCGGCGACCAAGTCATCGTGGAAGGCTATCAGAAAGTCAGCGAGGGAATGAAGGTGAGCGGAAAGTGAAAAGTGGAAAGTGAAAAGTGAAAAGTGGAAAGTGGAAAGTTAGGAATGAAAACCGCCCCGTAGGGGCAAAAGCTAATAGCCCGGGGCAACGCCCTGGGGAATAAAATGAAAAGAATAAAGGGAAATAAAGGTATTATCAGTGGTAGCATCAACCACCGAAAGATCGTGTGGATCGTGTTGGCCGTGGTGGTGGCCTTCGGCATCTATGCCCTCGTTGACATGAAGAAGGACGAGTTCCCCGCCTTCTCATATCCCCAAGGCATCGTAGCTGGTGTATACCCCGGCGCCAATGCCGAAGAAGTGGAGGCACAACTCACCAAACCCCTCGAGGAACTGCTGTTCACCCTTCCCGAGGTGGATCGCGCAAACACCTATTCCATCACCAAAGAAGGTATCTGCTACGTCTATGTGACACTCGACCTGAGCGCCTCCGACGACACCTCCAAGGCCTGGACCAAGATCAGGCAACGCATCAACGAAACCAAGGCCACAACCTTCCCCGCGGGGGTACTGGCCATCGCCGTCATCGACGACTTCGGAAACACTTCTTCCCTCCTCATCGCCATGGAGTCGGCCGACAAGACCTACCGAGAGATGCGAGATTACACCGACGACCTCACCCATCGTCTGCGTGAGATACCCCAGACCGGTAACGTACGTGTGATGGGCGAGCAGACCGAAGAGATTGCAGTCATCGTCGACAAAGAAAAACTGTCGTTCTATGGCATCAGTCCCAACAGCCTGATGCTTCAATACGCCTCACAAGGATTGCTCACTACGGCAGGATCGATGGAGACCGACGACTTCGACATGCCCCTGCACATCCAAAACCCCGTCGTTTCGGAACAAGAACTGGAGAACCAAATCATCTATTCCGATGCCATGGGCAATACCGTCCGCCTGCGCGACGTGGCCACCGTGGAACGCCGTCTGGCCCCCACCTCTAAAGTGGTCAACTTCAACGGACACGACGCCATCATCATCTCCGTTGAAATGCGCAAAGGCTTTAACATCGTCGCCTACGGCCGAGAAGTGGAAAAAGCGCTCAGCGAATTCAAGGCACAACTGCCAGATAGCGTTCACCTCTATCGTATCACCGACCAACCCAAGGTGGTGCAACGCTCCGTCAACTCCTTCCTCCGCGACCTGCTCATCTCCATGGTGGTGGTCATCGCAGTCATGCTGCTGCTCTTCCCCTTCCGCACCGCCCTCATCGCCAGCTCGGGACTTCCCATTTGTACCGCATTTAGTATCGGGATGATGTATCTCTTTGGGATAGAGTTAAATACGGTGACTTTAGCCGCCCTCATCGTCGTTCTCGGTATGATCGTGGACGACTCCATCATCAACATTGATGGCTACATCGACAAGCTGAGTCAAGGCATGGAGCCTTTCAAAGCCGCCACCACCAGCGCCCGCGAGCTCTTCATGCCGATGTTCATCGCCACCACCGCCATCGCCACCATGTTTTTCCCGATGACACGCATCATCACGGGACCTTTGGGTGACTTTGTGCAACTCTTCCCTTGGACCGTCGCCTTCTCATTAATGGGTTCTTTGGCTTACGCCATGCTTGTCATCCCCTCGCTGGAGATCCTGTTTATCAAACTAACCGACAAACCCAGAAGCAACGCCTTCATGCGAGTTCAAAAGCGTTTCTTCAACTTCATACAGCAGCTTTACGACAAGATGCAAAGCCACTGTTTCAAGCACCCACATTTTACCCTCGGACTTGGACTGGGCTCCATTGCCTTAGGTGTGTTGATGTTCCTCGCTCTCAACGTGCAGATGATGCCCAATGCCGAACGCGACTGCTTTGCCGTGGAAATCCGCCTTCCCGAAGGCAGCAGCCTCGAAGCCACCTCTCGCATCAGCGACTCCTTGCAGCACATGATGCTCCTCGACCCCCGAATCACCTCCATCACCGCTTTCATCGGCGAGACCGCTCCACGCTTCCATGTGACCTACGCGCCCAGCATCCCGGCACAGAACCTTTCACAACTCATCGTCAACACCACCTCAAAACAGGCCACCGAAGATTTGCTGAAAGAGATGGACGGTTTGTATTCCTATTATTTCCCTGAGGCCCATGTGCGTTTCCGCCAACTCGACTACCAGGCAGTCTCCACCCCTGTGGCGATCTTAGTCTTTGGCGATGACTATGAAAAAACCGCTCCCGTGGCCCAACAAATCAAAGACTACATGCTCACCCTCGATAGTGAGTTGCGCTGGGTCCACACCGACTATGACGAACAACTGCCTTCGGTCAAAGTGACCATGAAGCCTGAGGAATGCGCCCGCCTTGGGATCACCAAGGGCATCCTCTCCCTCAACCTGGCCACCACCCTCAACGGTCAGCCACTCACAACCATTTGGGAAGGCTCGAGAAGCATCCCGGTGAAGCTTTACTCGAAACAGAATTACGACCCCAACGACTACGAATCGGTTCAAAACCAACTGATTCCCACCATGATCCCCGGCACCAGCGTGCCCCTGCGACAAATAGCTGACGTTTCCCCCGACTGGCATCCAGCCCAGCTCACCCACCATAACGGCAAAAACAGCATCACCATAGCCGCCGACATGAAGTTCTGGAAGTCGCATACCGCCAGCATGAAGAAAATCGAAAACTTCATCGATACCGAAGTACGCCCCAACCTTCCTGAAGGCGTGGAAATCAGTTACTTCGGCCTCTCCTCGCTGAACACCATGGTAATCCCGCAGATCCTAAAAAGCCTTGTCGCTGCCATCCTGGTGCTGTTGGCTTTCCTGGTAGTCTATTTCAAGAAGCTCAACCTGGCCTTGCTGACCCTCTGCTCCAGTGCCCTATGCATGTTTGGCGCTTTCTTCGGCGAGTGGCTCTTCGGCCTTGACTTCGGCATGACCTCAGTGCTGGGTGTAGTCAGCCTCATCGGTATCATCGTGCGCAACGGCATCGTGATGTATGAATATGCCGAGACCCTGCGTTCTGAGGAAGGCCTTACCGCCAAAGACGCAGCCATGAAAGCCGGCAGCCGACGCATGAGACCCATCTTCCTCACCTCGGCCACCACCGCTCTCGGTGTGATTCCCATGATCATCACCCGCAACCCCCTCTGGATGCCCATGGGCGTGGTCATCTGCTTCGGCGTGGTGCTCTCCATGGTCATCATACTCGCCGTCATGCCCGTGATGTATTGGCAAATCTTCCGCTCTAGTAAATCTAGTAAAAAGGAACAACCTGAAATTGCATGAAAACCCATCTCCTCATATTAGTCCTGCTTTTGAACTTGAGCGTTATGGCTCAAGAAACCGACACGCTCCGCCGGCTTAGCGTCAACGACTGCATTGACTTGGCTTTGCAGAACAACATCGGATTGAAAAACAACCAGTTGGAGATTGAGAAAGCCCGCATCACCAAGAAAGAAGCCCAAACCGCTTATCTACCTACCGTTTCGGCGCAAGCCCTGGCCTTCGACGCACTGAACCCCCTGCTCAGCTTCGGCATCGAAGACATCGACAACGCACTGGTACGCCAAACCCTTTACAACCTCTATGCACAATATGGAGCCGTTTTAGGCCTGGAAAAAGAATACAGCTTCGCAAAAAACGGTGTGGCCCTTAACGCCATGGCCCTCGAACCAGTGTTCGCCGGAGGCCGTATCTATCACGGAAACCAATTGGCCAAACTAGGTATCGAAGCCGCTGAATACCAAGCCAAAATCAAGGAAGACGAGATCCAACTGCAGACGGAAAGCCTCTATTGGCAAATCGTCTCCTTACAGGAAAAAATCACTACCCTCGACCAACTCGACCAGTTGCTCGACACTCTCGAGAAGGACCTGAACGGGGCTATTGAAGCGGGACTGGCCATGCCCACCGACCAATATAAAGTGACCCTGAAGAAAAACGAGAGCCTGCTGAACCGCAAAAAAGTGAACGACGGCATCACACTGCTAAAGATGGTTCTTGCCCAAACCATCGGCGTTGACTGGCAAACCATGATACTCACCGACACTTTGGGGCCGGAAGCCGTGCCCACAAGCTTTTACCACGACGCTTCCGCAGCTGTGGCACAGCGCAACGAATCACATCTACTCGACCTCTCACTTCAAGCCGAAAAGCTCAAAAAGAAAATGACCTTGGGCGAAGCCCTGCCTTCGCTGATGGTAGGCGGCAGCGTCAACTACCATACCATACTTGACAACAGCAAACCCAACGCCATGGTCTTCGCCGTACTGCAAGTGCCCATCACAGATTGGCACAAGACCTCCTACAAGTTGAAGAAGAGCGACCTCGATGCGGAGATGGCCGAAAACAACCGCCAAGATCTCACCAAGATGATGGAGATGCAGACCAACCAAGCCTGGTTCAACCTCGAGCAAAGCTGGTTGCGGATCAGCATGGCCCAAACCGCCTTTTATGACGCCAAGGCCAACCTAAAGATAACCATGGACTACTATGAAGCTGGCTTGGTGTCGCTTTCCGATCTGCTGGAAGCCCAAACCATGCTCAAAAACAGTAGCGACGAACTCAGCGACAGCCGAGTCGAGTATCAAATAAATCTAGTAAAATACAAGCAATTAACCAAGTTTTGACTGGATGTATTCCAGACCTTCTTGAAGTCGCTTCAGGGTCTCTTCCTTGCCAATCAGATACATAATATCGGTGGAACCTCCCGGGGTGGCCATCAGGCCTGACATGGCGATACGTGAAGGCCACATCAGCGGACCGTACTTGATGTTGTGGTCGGCAGCGACCTTGGCAAAAGCATCGCTCAAAGTCTGCTCGTCCCAACTCTCAATCTGCTGAACCGCATCGATGGTAATCTTCAGGATGTCAATCGAGGTCTCCAAAGTCGATTTGTTCTTTTTGTTAACGTACATCTCCACGTCGTATGGCGTAACTTCGTAAAGGAAATGAATCTTCGAAGGAATCTCCGAGAATTTATTAATACGAAGTTGCAAGAGCGAAGCCAGCTTGTTCCACTTGGCCTCCAGGAAGGTGCCTTTCACGCCCGAGTATTCGAAAGCGATTTTTGAGAACTGCTCAAACGGCATGGCTTGGATGTGTTGGGCATTGACCCAGTCGAGTTTCTGGTAGTCGAACACGGCAGGACTCTTGTGCAGCCCCGCCACCGAAAATACCTCGCAGAGTTCGTCCATGCTGAAGATCTCACGCTCATTCTTAGGCGACCAGCCCAACAAAGCGATGTAGTTGATGATGGCCTCTGGCAGATAGCCTTCCTCCACCAGTGCTTGGAAACTCACCGCACCGTGCCTTTTCGAGAGCTTGCTCACCGTGCCGTCAGGGTTCTTGCCATTGATCAGCGGCAGGTGGATATAACAAGGCACTTCCCATCCAAAAGCTTGGTACAGAAGGATATACTTCGGATTAGAAGACAGGTACTCGCTACCGCGAATGATGTGCGTGATGCCCATCAGGTAGTCATCGACCACATTGGCGAAGTTATAGGTCGGCATGCCATCGCTCTTCAGCAGGATCTGGTCGTCGAGGGTCTCGTTTTCAACCGTGATTTCACCGTAAACCAAATCGTTGAAGGTGGTCGTACCCTCATGCGGCACTCTTTGGCGAATCACATAAGGCTTGCCTTCGGCGAGGTTGCGCTGAACTTCCTCGGGACTTAAGTCGCGGCAATGACAAGTGCTCTCAAATGGGTTTTCCTTGGGCTCTTCGTCTTCCGAAGTCTCTTCCTCGGTCTTGGCGCAGAAGCAATAGTAGGCTGCACCCTTCTCGATGAGTTTCAGGGCATATTCCTTATAGATGGCCTTGCGCTCGCTCTGAACATACGGGCCGTAATCGCCACCCACATCTGGACCTTCGTCGTGATGGATGTTGGCCGTCTCGAGTGTCTCATAAATCACACGAGTGGCATCCTCCACATAGCGTTTTTGGTCTGTGTCCTCGATACGGAGCACGAATTTACCATTCTGTGACCTGGCAAAAAGATAGGCATACAAGGCGGTTCTAAGGTTGCCGATATGCATGTAGCCCGTAGGGCTAGGAGCGAAGCGTGTTCTGACTGTCATGAGAATTAAGAATTAAGAGTTTGAGGAGGCAAAAATACGAATTATTTCTTCCAAAAATCCGCATTTTTAATCTTCAATTCTTCGGGATCGAATTCAGGTTCTTTTCCTGCCTTTTTCTGTCGCTCGTACGACCTCAGTGCCTTGAAAGGTATCATCGAGAGCAGCAGTATGGCGACGATGTTAATCCAAGCCATGGCACCCACTCCGATGTCGCCCAGCGACCAGATCATGCTGGCTTTGTTGACAGAGCCATAGAACACAGCGAGGATGAGCAGCACGCGGAGCACCCAGATCAGCACATGTTCTTTGCGGCCTTTGCCGAAGAGATACACCAGGTTGGTCTCGGCATAGTAGTAATACGCCATGATGGTGGTGAAGGCGAAGAAAAACAGGGCTATCGACACGACCAGTCCTCCGATTTTCGCACCCAACAGCGTGTTGATGGCTGCCGTCGTGTAGGAGACGTCAGGTTCACCCAGTTGTGCCACTGTCGATGTGTAAAGCAGGCTTCCATCAGCACCGAACACGTTGTAGGTCTTGCAGGCCAGGATCATCACTGCGGTGGCGGTACACACCAGAAGTGTGTCGACATATACCGAGAATGCCTGTACCAGACCTTGTTTCACGGGATGCGTCACCTTGGCTGCAGCAGCCACGATGGGAGCGGTACCTTGACCAGCCTCGTTCGAGTAGATGCCTCTCTTGACACCCCAGGCGATGGTGCTACCCAAGATGCCACCCAGCGCCTCGTTCATACCGAAAGCACTTCGGACCATGTCGCCAAACACGGCTGGCACTTCCGAGGCATGGACTATCAGGATAACGAGCGATAGGATAATATATATTACTGCCATGAACGGAGCTACGATCTGAGCCACGTTGGCGATACGCTTCACCCCGCCGATGACCACAAAACCTATCAACAGGGCGACAGCCACTCCTATCCAAGCATGATTCACGCTGAGGGTGTTGGCGAACGAGATGGCTATTCCATTGGCTTGTACCGGAGGCAGGAACACACCGCACGCCACTACAGCGCAAACGGCGAACACCACGCCAAGCCATCGGGCGTTCAGCCCTTTCTCGATGTAATACGCTGGACCGCCACGGTATTCTCCTTTATGGTTTTCTTTATATATCTGGGCCAGCGTAGCCTCGGCAAATGCCGAACCGGCGCCGAGAAAGGCGATGATCCACATCCACACGATGGCACCGGGACCACCATAGCCTATGGCGGTGGCCACCCCAACGATGTTGCCTGTCCCCACACGACCCGAGAGGGCCATGGCAAAGGCTTGAAACGAGGTGATTCCAGTCTTTTGCTTTTTGTCGGTCGAAAAAAGCAAACGCGCCATCTCTCCGAAACGGCGCACTTGTACGAAACGCGTACCAAACGAGAAGTAGAGTCCCGCCGCCAAACAAAGCACCACAAGGGCGGGACTCCACACCCATCCATTTACGGAATTGATAATCCTCTCAACCATAGGGCTTATTCAAGTCCGTTGAAAGTCTGGGTACGCTTGATCTCCTTGCATTGCAAAGTGACAGAAGAGCATTCGTGCATCTTGTAATACTCATCGCCATCGAGCATGATGACCGTCACAGGACGCCAATGCGTGTCGGCGCCATAGCAATACACCTTCATCGGATAGGTGGTGCCTTGCATCATCTCGGAATACTGTGAAGGCTGACCGCGGTTGGGTTGTACACGAATCACATAGGGTTTGTCGGGATTGTAACCGTTCTCAGGTTCGGCACCTTCCATGTACGAGGCCACAAGGTATGGGCGCGCGTAGCTGTCGCCTTCGCGGAAAATCTCGGGCAGACGGCGCATCATGGTGTTGTAGTTGGTCTCGGTGTTGACAAGTTTCAAGGCTCTCACGCCAGCACTGTTGTTGGTGCGGTACATCTCCATGGCGAGCAATTCGAGAACCACGCAGCCATCAGGTGTTTTGGCCAGTTCATAATACATTGCCTCAAACTCATTATACGTCTTGGGAATGGAGTTGACAATGTATTTCTCAGAAAAAGCCGTGCTGTTGTTGATGGAGTTTCTGATGGTATTGTTGACCGAAGTCCTAAGCATTGAACCGCAGCCGGAGAAGACGGTCAAAAAAATGATGGATAATAACAGGGTAGAATATTTTCTCATAAGTACTAAAAATTAGGTAGAGACGGCGCTTGGGCCGTCTCTACGTTGATTAATGTTTTTTGTGTTACCTTCTTCCTCCTGTTGAGCCTGAACCTCTTGAGGAGCTGGAAGAGTTGCTGCTTGACGAACCTCTGCTGGAGCTGTTGCCAGTACGACCGCTGCTGGAGCTATTGCCGGTACGACCGCTGCTGGAGCTGTTGGAACTGTTCGTGTTCGGACGACTCACGTTGCCGCTGTCGTTTCCAGTGCGACCACTGCCTGAAGTGTTGGTGTTCGGGCGAACGGTGGAGTTGCTGTTGCTTGAGCTATTGGTGTTCGGGCGAACGGTGGAGCTGTTGTTGTTCGAACTGTTGGAGCTCGGACGAGTGGTGCTGCCGCTGTTGTTCGAACTGTTGGAGCTCGGACGAGTGGTGCTACCGCTGTTACCGGAGGTGTTGGCGTTGGTGTTGGGGCGGGTGGTGGCACCACCATTGTTGTTGATGGTTGCACTTGAATTGTTACCGCTATTGTTTCCGGAGCTATTGGTGCTCATGCTTCCAGAAGTGTTGCTTCCGTTGGGCTTGACCACTGCGGCTCCTGAGTTACCATGGTCGCCTGACTCTGGCGGGTTGTAACCCGGAGTGGAACCGCTGGGGTGATAGTTGGCCGGATAGCCACCATAGTGGTGGTGATGGGCATAGGTGTGGTGGTGCGGATCCATGACAATGTAATGTGGACCTCCGGGACCCCAACCGCCAGGAGGCGGAGGAGGCAGCATCGGACGATAACCGTCATAGTAGTAACGGTATTCACCGGGACGGTGGTAGTAACGCGGACGAGGTCCGACGTGGATGACCACCCAAGGCTCATTGCGATAGCCATACCAGCAGAAGCGTACGGGCTCGAAGTATTCGAAAGTGGTGAAGCTATAGAGCTCGTCGTACAGTTCGTAGTAGGGCATCACCGTGTAAAGCACGGAGGGATTTGGACGGTAGGCAGGGATGGTGACTGCAACCCTTCTGATGCTGCCTGCGCAGATCTTCATGTATTCTGAAGCGTAGCAATAGCCGTTATCGGGATCGAGATAGATGCAGAGATCACCACGGTAAGTGTAATCTCCGATATTCTGGATGTCATAGTAAATGGTGACCGAATTGGCGTTATAGGTCAGCACTGGTTGTGAGACCAAGACCAATTCTGGCGGATAGCCGTTCGCTGCTTTCGCGATGATCATCCCCATCACTAACAGGGAAGTCATTAAGAATTTCTTGGTTTTCATGATGCTTTGTTTTTAAGGGTTAAACGTCGATTCCTGTTAAAAGCAAATACCGTTCCAAAAACAATTATTTCTCAATGGCTCTGGTCATTCCAGCGTAATTGACGTGCTGGTGTTTGGCCAGGAATTCTGTCAGAGCCTCATTGGAGGTGCGGAACAGCGAAGTGCCTGGATCTTCATGTTGGAAATCGAAGGCTGCGGACATGTAGCTGTTCATCACTACTTTGTAGGTGGCCTTCAGGTCAAGGGGCTTGCCATTGGCGAGTTTCACCTTACAGTCTTTCATCTTGCCTTCGTCATCGACCGTATAGGTGTAGGTGCAGCCCGAACAATAGTTGGGGCCACCATCGGTGAAGAACGACACGCCAAGGAAATCGACGATCTCCTGACCTGTCATGTTGAAGATCACCAGTTCGTTATCGAACGGATCGAGCGAGAAGAGGTCTTTCAGGATGATGGGGCGGACGCCGAGGGTGTCGAAACGCACGCCACCGTAGTTTTGGAATGCCATGTCAGCCTCAGCCAGCTCCAGGTCGGCATCAGCCATCAGGCAGCCCAAGCACTCATAGCAATCCTCAATGGCGGCATCGTTGTATCCCATCACTTGGGCGAACACGTCGTTGTTGTTGAACTCGTCAACCATGGCCTGAATGTTGGCATTGGTATTCTGCTCGGTATTGACGGGGATGTTATGGCTTTCCTTGGCGATCATCTTACCGTTTTTGTCGAAGGTGAAAGTAGACAGTGTGAGATACTTCACCCTGTTCATGGCTTGGGTGACCAGGACGCCGTTCGACAAGGTGTTGTCGTTGGTAAGGGTATGGGTATGACCGCCGAAGATGGCATCGAACTGCGGGAACTTCTCAGCCAGTTCCATGTCGTCCTCAAAGCCCAGGTGCGACACCAGGAAGAGGGCGTTGCATTCGTCGCGGAGGTGCATGTATTCAGGAAGCACTTCTTCGATGGGGCGGAAGTGGCTACCGCCGGCTTTGTTGGGATGGAAGTCGGGAAGTCCGTTCAATCCCAACTGGATGGCACCGATGACGCCGATTTTCAGGCCGTTCTGCTCGATGACGACATAGGGAGTGACGGGAATGTTAAGGCTATCTTCGAAGGTGACATTGGCACACACGAAGGGGAAGTTGGCCACATTCATAACATTTCGGAGGGCTTCGATGCCCGAGTCCCACTCATGGTTGCCGAAGGTGGTAAGGTTAAAGCCCACGGCATTCATCAGCTCATACATCGGACGGGCTGGTTCGCTGTAACGGTCGTTGATGGGATTGCCCGAGCGGTTGTCGCCTGCCGAGAAAAGCAGTAAATCAGGATGCTCTGCGCGAAGGCTGTCGAGCACATAGGCCAGTTTCGGGAAGTTGTCGATATTGGCGTGCATGTCGTTGATGGAGGCGACATACAACTTAGTCTCCTTAGGCTGGCAGCCTGCCAAAGCAAACAAGGCGGCCAAGGCTATTAATAAGCATTTTTTCATAGTTTGATATAGATTTTTGAGTTGGCGCGAATGGAACCGCTTAAGTCGATAAGGTTGCCATAGGCGTCTCTCACCTCTTTGACAACGGTTTTGACGGGGATGTTTTGGTCTCTGAAATAGGCCATGACGGCTGATTTCACTTTTGCACCGTAGTAGGTCTTTACGGGTGTGTCGTTAACATAGACAATCATATTTTAAATAAATTGGAAGGGCCGCCTTCCGGCGGCCCTATGGTTAAACATTCTTTATTCTTTCACGAAGCGGAGCACCTGATGGCCGCAGCGGACGGTGTAAACACCCGCCGCGAGGTCGCTCACGTTGATCTCCTGCTCGGCGTTGGCGTTGACCCTCTTCACCATCATGCCAAGCACGTTGTAGAACACCACCTCGCTGTTGGCTTCGATGCCCTTCAGGCGGATGCTCTCCTTCGCCGGGTTAGGATACAGGCTCACCTCTGGCTCGCCGTTCTCGCCCACACCCGTGGCCTTGAAGAACGCCACCAGCGTCATGTTGCTGTTGACCGTCACCGTGCGCGGGTTCTGCGTCTCGTTGTCGTTCCAGTGGTCGAACTCATAGCCCTCGTATGCAACGGCAGTCACCGTCACCTCGGTGCCCGCGGGATAGTTGCCGCTGCCGTCCACGTATCCGTGCATCGGGTTGCACGTCGTCGTCAGCGCGAACGTCTGCGACTGCTGCGCCGAGAACTTGGCGCTGTAGGTCGCGTCGCCCGTCACCGTGATCGTGCGCGGGTTGTCGTAGTTGTTGTCGCTCCAACCGTCGAAGTAGTAGCCGCCGAACGGGTTCGCCTGGATCGTCACCTCGGCGCCCATCGGGAAGTTGCCGCCGCCGCTCACGCTCCCCATCTCAGGGTTCATGCTCGTCACCGTGATGGTGTACATCGCCGGCACCTCGAAGTAGGCCGTGTAGGTGGCGTTGCCGGTCACCGTGATCGTCCGCGGGTTGTCCGTGTTGTCGTCGTTCCACTTGGTGAACACCGCGTTGCCGAACGGCGTGGCCGTCAGGGTCACTTCGGCGCCTTCAGGATACGTGCCGCCGCCCGTCACCTCGCCAAGGGTGGGATCGTTCGAAAGGGCCGTGACGCTGTATACCGTGGTGGAGGTGCTGACAAAGTGCGCCACGTAGGTGGCGTTGCCGGTCACCGTCACGCTACGCGCCGCCGTGGTCACACCGTCGTTCCAGTTCAGGAACTCGTAGTCCGCCTTCGGGATGGCGTTCAGCGCCACCACCGATCCGTAGGGATACGTGCCGCCGCCCGTGACGTTGCCGCCCTCCTCGGGACTGGCCGTCACCACGATGGCGTAGATGTCCGCCTCGAAGTAGGCCGTGTAGGTCTCAGTCGCGTTCACCGTGATCGTCCGCGGATTGTCAGTGTTGTCGTCCTGCCAACGCACAAAGTGCCAGCCCGTGTTCGCCGTCGCCACCAGCGTCACCTCCGTCCCCTGCGCGTAGGTGCCGTCGCCCGTCACCGTGCCGCCTGCCGCCGGGTTGGCGTTCGTGGTGATGTCGAAGTAGGTCACCGCAGGCTCGCCGAAAACGGCCGTGAACGTCGCGTTCTCGGTCACCGTGAAGGTGTAGCTCTCTCCCGTATAGACCTCATAGCCGTCCTTGATCCATTTCAGGAACACATAGCCGCTGTTCGGGGTGGCCGTGATGGTCACCGTCTCCCCCTGCTCGTAGGTGCCGCCGCCCGTCACCGTACCCCATGCCGCGTTGTTCGCCTCAACGTTGATGTTGTATTGCGGCACACCAGAGGTGATGGAGAAGTCGTCGACATACCAGGCATGGGCATAGGTGCCCTCGTATTTGAAGGCGATGCTCACGACGTGGCCCGCGTACGCGGTGAGGTCGATGGTGCGCTCAGCCCATGAGCCGTTATAGCTGGACTCCACCCAAATCTCGTTGAAGTCGGAGGGATTGGGATTGTCATATACATCAGGGTCTATGGCGATCCACACGCTGTTTCTCATGTCAGCGCCACTGGAAGAGTTCATGGTGTTGAATGTCAAGGTGTAGTTCCCTCCTGCTGGCAGGTTGAGGTAACTGCTGAACAGCCAGCCTTCCTGTGGCATGCCCGTTTGTCCCCACGGATGGTAGGCGCAGCCATAGCTGGAACTGAACTGCCAGTTTCTCTGTCCGCCGCTCATGTCGCTGTCGAGGATATACCAGCATGTGCTGGTGGGATCCCAGTTGTCGAAGTCGTAGGTGTAGGGGACTCCATTGACACTGCATGGCTCCCAGGATTCTTCCACCATCACATTGTCGATATACCACAAATGACCATACGTGCCGGTGTACTTGAAAGCGATATAGACCACCTGTCCCTGGTAATCGGAGAGGTTGATTTCCACTTCTTTCCATGAATCGGAGGGACTGTCTTGCGACCAGACTTCGGTGAAAGCGCTCGGGTCGTTACTGGTGGTGGAGATCCACACGCCTTCGTATTCCATGTCGGCAGCAGCACCTTCACGAGTTTCGAACGTCAGTTGGGTCCAGTCACGTCCGGGTTGGAGGTAGAGTTTAGGGCTGATCAGCCAGCCTTCCTGGGGTTTGTCTGTTGGGCCATAACCATGTGCCACACTGTATTCGCCTGACGCTTCATAATAACCGTTTCGATGCCAGTAGGAGGCATATTCTCCAATATCCGTCCCATTATTTTTGTCCACATCCAAGGTCGTCCAGCAGGCCCAGTCGGTCTCGCCCATCTCGAAGCCTTCAAAGTAAGGCAGGGTACGCACATCCTCGTCTTCGCACTCCACGGGACCGACACAGACATCATAAAGGTACTCGCAGTTATTTATGTTATACAACAAGTTGCCGTTCTTGTATATCTTGCCTTGTGAGCTCGAAACGATGGCGTTATAGACACCTTCGCTGTCAATATAGATGCCGCGGTTGTTAGAGCCTGAGAAGGAATAGACAAGCTGGCCGTTTTTCCAAGTCTTCAAGGCACCAGTTTCCCAGCCGCAGACCCATACGTCGCCGCCATCCACCTTAATCTTCCAGCCGCGGGAGTCGTTCGCATCACTAGTCAAGGTGTAGAGTTCCATGTTATCACGCCACACCTTCGTGACGATATGGTCATTTATCTTCTCCGTTCCGACGGTGTAGATATGATTGTCGTAAAAATCAATGCCGTAAGCTTTGGAAAAGTTGTTGGTGGACAAAGTGTAATAAAGCGTGTTGTTTTTCCACACACATGCCCTATAGTGATCGCCAGACTCGTTTGTGGAGTAATAGCCGCAGGAATAAAACCAGAAACCTCCGGTAGTTTCCTTTGTTCCAACTACACCGTATGCTTCTGACTGGTAACCGTCCTCAAAGTCGGGCGAATAAACGGGGGTGGTGTTGGAGCCACGCCATACGGCTGCGTATTTCTTACCGTCGCTACCCAAGCGGTAACCAGCTGCGTGCAGGCAGTACTCGGGATTTCCATTTGTCAAGCTCATCCCAGGGGTCCACTCCAAATCGTGGATGAAGCTGTTGATGCTCTGATTCAGGAAAATATTTTGGTTTTTAAACACGTCGCCATAATAGTCGTTGCAGCGGGTCCAATAGACATCGCCGTTCACGTGGCTCACCACAACGGAGGTTGAGTAGTTGTCGTTGGAGGCGCCATAGGCTGATTCATACAGTTTGACGTCGTTTTTGTAAACGGCAGCTACTTGGCCATCAATAGAAGTGTAGTAACCCGCGGAATACACATCCTGGGCAACCATCATGCCGACTGTCGCCAGCATCATTGCTAAAATAAGTAAAATTTTCTTCATAATAATAAAATTAAATTATACAAACAATAATTTTATGTTGACTCTATTATTTGCAAAGATAGTTTTTTTTATTTTTGTACAACGATTTTTAAAAACATTTAACCATGAAATTAGACGGACGCAGACAAAGCACCAACGTGGAAGACCGCCGTGGCAAGGGCGGTGCCGTGAAAGCCGGGGGACTCGGCTTGGGTGGTATCATTATTTTAGGACTCATTTGGTTGTTGACGGGCAAGGCCCCCGACACGAACACCTTACAGCAGATGGGCCAGGGCGCGGGAACGGAGTACACCGATGGCAAGGACTACAGCGAGGTGGATGTGGAGCTGATGACGTTCTGCAAACAAATCTTGGCCGGCACAGAAGATGTGTGGACCCAAGAATTCAGAAAGATAGGCCGCACCTACCAACCTCCAAAGATGGTGATCTTTGCCGGCTCGGTGAGTTCAGGTTGCGGCAGCGCCACTTCCGACAGTGGACCTTTCTACTGTTCGGCCGACCAGACCGTGTATCTCGACCTGGAGTTTTTCAAGAGCATGAGAGAACAGATCGGTGCCGATGGCGACTTTGCCTACGCATACGTCATCGCCCATGAGGTGGGACACCATGTGCAATACCTATTGGGTACCTTGGACGCCGCTCATCAGCAGATGGCACAATACGGCAAGAACACCCAAGGCTACAATCAAACCAGTGTGCGCTTGGAACTGCAAGCCGACTTCTATGCCGGCGTATGGGCGTATCATGACAACCGGATGTTCGGTTCTTTGGAGGATGGCGACATCGAAGAGGCTCTGAACGCCGCCGCCAAGATTGGGGACGACTACTTACAGAAGCAGGCTTACGGACGCACCATGCCCGAGACCTTCAACCACGGCACTTCAGAGCAACGTTCACGCTGGCTGAAGAAAGGCATCAGGACAGGCGATATAACCCAAGGGGATACGTTCTCGCCGAGTTATAGTGCTTTGTAAGAAGTAAGAATACTTACTTGAATAATTCGTTGACATCAGGGGCGTTTTGAGCGTCTTCTGATGCTTGGAAGTATGGCATCTTCTCGAAGTTGCCGATGCCAGCCACAATGTTGTTGGGAAAGCGGCGGAGGTATTGGTTGTAATCTTTTGCCTTGTCGTTGAATGCACGGCGGGCGTTGGCGATCAGGTTCTCACAACTCTCGATGCTTTCCTGCAAATTCAGGTAGAGCGTGTTGGCCTTGAGGTCGGGATAACGCTCCACGATGACATTCAGATTGGCCCGCATGGTGCTCATGAGTTCGTCTTGGATCTTCTGGTAGTTGGCAAGTTGCTGCTCATCGAGTTTCGACATGTCGATGGTGGTGGCAGTGGCTTTGGCTCGGGCTTCCACGATATTGGTATAGGCCTCACTTTCGTAGTCGGAATACTGTTTGGCTGTGGCTGCCACGTTGGGTATTTGGTCGGCACGCTTCTGATAGGCCGCCTGCACATCACCCACTGCCTGTTCGACAGTTTCCTGCTTGGTCACCAAATTGTTGTAGATGCGGACACCCCACAACACCAGGAGGCCGACAAGAACTAATAGGATAATTCCACCTTTTTTCATAATTTCAAGATTTAATGATTGTGATTTCAAGATTTCAAGGCAAAGTAACGAATTTTTTTTCTATCTTTGCAGGTTTATTTACATTTTTTATTTGAAGTTATGGCAGAAGAACAATATAAGAGCAAACACATAGAGCCGAAGCCCAGTTTGAAAGATCCCGTCTTCAACCGTGGCTGTTGCCACTTCCACGGCGAATTCAAGGAAGGGCAGCCCGTTCTGAACCGCAGTGCCTGCAAGCTGCACGAATACAACTGGATGAAGGATTTTGAAGGAGTGGAAGCCGAAGGCGCGCCCCTGATTGCCGAAGTCCGTTTCAAGAACGATCACAAGGACTTTTACACCTACCCCGAAGAGCTCGACCTGCACGAGGGCGACTTGGTGGCGGTGGAGGCGGCCATCGGGCATGACATCGGCATTGTGACTCTTGTGGGGGGACTGGTGGAACAGCAGATGAAACGCAAGCGCTTCCGCACTCCCTTGGAAGAGATGAAGAAAGTGTATCGGCGCGCCCGTGCCAACGACGTAGAGAAATGGCTTTCTGCCATCGCATTGGAAGACAGCACCTTATACCGCACCCGCACCATCGCCGAGAACCTCGGACTGGAGATGAAGCTCAACGACATCGAATATCAAGGCGACAAGACCAAAGCCATCTTCTATTATACCGCCGACGGTCGTGTCGACTTCCGCGAGCTCATCAAGAAGTTGGCCGAGGAGTTCCATATCCGCGTGGAGATGCGACAGATCGGGGTACGGCAGGAGTCGGCCAAATTGGGCGGCATCGGGTCATGTGGCCGCGAGTTGTGCTGCGCCTCATGGATCAGCAGTTTCCAGAGCGTGACCACCGGAGCGGCACGCATCCAACAGCTCTCGCCCAATCCCCAAAAGCTGGCAGGACAGTGCGGCAAGCTCAAATGCTGCCTCAATTACGAATACGAGGCCTACGCCGAAGCGCTGAAGTCCTTTCCCGACTCGAACATCGTGCTGAAGTTCGTCAACGGCGATGCCATCCATCAGAAAAACGACGTCTTCAAGGGCATCATGTGGTATTCCTACACCACCGACAAAAGCAACATCATGGCCATACCCGTGGAAAAAGTGAGGGAAATCATAGAGATGAACAAGCAGGGCAAGAAGCCGGAAAAACTCGAGGATTACGCGGTGACCAAGGAACAGCATACCAATGAGGGGTACAGTGAGAAGGATTTGAATAAGATGAGTGATTGATTGAGAGTAAGAAGAGGGAGAAATCAGATGGCAAAGAAGCAACTATTAATCATAGCATTGTTATTGGGGCTGGCTGGTTGTGGCAGCAGGGGGTTTGACCAGCGTGTGGTGATCCCTGAGGCCCACTGGGCGATGGAGAACAGAGTGCCTTTCGATGTGACGGTGAACGACACAGTGGGCATTTACACTTTCGGGATGAGCCTGCGGCACATGGAGAACTACCGTTACAGCAACCTCTACGTGTTTCTGCACACTACTTTGCCCAACGGCAACGAGATGTGCGACACCATCGAATGCCTCTTGGCCACTCCTGACGGTAATTGGGTCGGGAAGAGCAGCGGAAGCATGCGCGACTTGCGCGTCACGTTGAACCCTGCCATGCGGTTTCCGTTAGCGGGAGCCTATCATTTTGAGATTGAGCAAGCCATGCGGGAGCCTGTGTTGAAAGGCATCTCGGACATAGGTCTGTTTATTGAGGAAAAACCATAATTTTTCGTTATGCAAAAAGGAACCAAAAAGAACAACTCTGGAAAGAAAACCAAGAAAAGCGGCGACAACGGGCGCAAGGCAGTGCGGGTGCTATGGAGCATTTTCGGCATCGGCATCGTGCTGGTGGTGCTATTCTTCCTCTGTGTCGCCAAAGGCGTGTTCGGCACCATGCCGACCTTTGAGGAGTTGGAAAATCCCCAGACCAACCTGGCCACGCAGATCATCTCGTGTGACGGCAAGGTTTTGGGCAGTTATTATGTGGAGAACCGTTCCAACGTACGCTTCAGCGACCTGTCGCCCTACCTTCCCCAGGCTTTGGTAAGCATCGAGGACGAGCGCTTCTACAGCCACTCCGGCATCGACGGCAAGTCGTTGTTCCGTGTGGCTTACGGCGTGCTCACAGGAAACAAGAAAGGCGGAGGCAGCACCATCACCCAACAGCTGGCCAAGAACCTGTTTCCCCGTGGCGAGAACTTGAGCAAGGCCAAACTGGTGCTCCGGAAGTTCCAGGAGTGGATCACCGCCACCAAGTTGGAATACAACTATTCGAAGGACGAGATCATTGCCATGTATCTCAACACCGTGGCCTTTGGTCACAATGCCTACGGCATCCGTTCGGCGGCCAAGACCTTTTTCGACAAGGATCCCAAGGACATGAACCTTGAAGAGTCGGCGCTGATGGCCGGCGTGGTGAACGCCCCTACCCGATTCAGTCCCGTGCGCAACCCTGAGCGTTCCATGCAGCGCCGCAACCTGGTGCTGAAGAGCATGGTGAAGAACGGATACATCACGGAGGAGGTTTACGACTCCGTCTCATTGATTCCCATCGACATGTCGCACTTCGGAGTGATGGACCACAATAGCGGACAGGCCACCTATTTCCGCGAACAGCTGCGCAAAGAGCTCACCGAGTGGTCGAAGACCCATTTCCGTCCCGACGGCAAGCCTTACAACATCTACCGCGACGGCCTGAAGATCTACACCACCATCGACTCGCGTATGCAGCGTTATGCCGAGGAGGCCGTGCGGGAGTTCATGGGCGGCAGCCTGCAACCCAGCTTCTACAAACACTGGGAAGGCCGCAAGAACGCCCCGTTCTCGTTGACCGACCAGGACCAGATCGACGCCCTCATGGAGGCATCCATGAAACGCAGCGACCGTTACCGCATTTTGAAAGACCGGGGCATGGACCCCGACTCGATCAGGAAGGTGTTTGACATCCCTGTGCCGATGACGGTGTTCTCGTGGGACGGTCCCATCGACACGGTGATGACACCTTGGGACTCGATCATGTATTACAAGTGGTTCCTGCAAGCCAGCCTGGTATCCATTGAGTCGCACACCGGCCACGTGAAGGCCTACGTGGGCGGCATCGACTACCGTTATTTCAAATACGACCATGTGATGCAGGCCCAGCGTCAGGTGGGTTCCACCTTCAAGCCTTTCCTCTACGCCCTTGCCATGCAAGAAGGTGAATACACCCCCTGCACCAAAATTCCGAACATCCCGTACAACATCGAGTTGGAGGACGGCAAATTCTGGTCGCCCCGCAACTCAGGCGGCAAACATATCAATGAAGAGGTGACGTTGAAGTGGGCTTTGGCCCAGTCGAACAACTGGATCTCGGCTTATTTGATGAACCGTTTCGGTCCGCAGGCTGTGATCAGCATGGCGCGGAGGATGGGTGTGGAGTCGCCCATCGACCCTGTTCCGGCCATCTGTCTGGGCGTTTGCGACCTGAAGCTCATCGAGATGGTGGGAGCCATGAGCACCTTCGCAAACCAGGGTGTGTATATCAAACCCATCTTCATCACGAAGATTGAGGACAAGAACGGCAATGTCATTGAGCGTTTCACTGCCGAAGAGTCGGAGGCCATGAGCGAGGTGACCGCCTACAAGATGATCGAGTTGATGAAGGGCGTGGTGCAGAGCGGCACTGGTGTGCGTCTGCGCTACAAATACAACCTCAACAACCCCATTGCAGGCAAGACCGGCACCACACAGAAGAACAGCGACGGTTACTTCATGGGCATCACTCCCGACCTCACCACGGGTGTGTGGGTAGGTGCCGAGGACCGCAGCGTACACTTCCGCACCACCGAGTTGGGCCAAGGTTCGCGCACGGCGTTGCCCATCTGGGCGTTGTACATGCAACGCGTGTATGCCGACCCGACGCTACGTATCAGCCAGGGCGACTTCACCAAGCCTTCGGCCACTGATGTCGATTTGAACTTCGACTGCGACAAATACGAGATTGACTATGACGCCGTGGAGTACATCGACGAGTTCTAAATTCTTGCTTCTGACTTCTTAATCCTTAAAACAATGTCTGGTTCCAATTTTGTTGACTATGTGAAGATCTTTTGCCGTTCGGGCAAGGGCGGTTCTGGCTCGTTGCACTTCCGAAGGGAGAAATACATCCCCAAGGGCGGTCCCGACGGTGGCGACGGCGGTCGTGGAGGCGACATCATCCTTAGGGGCAATGCCCAGATGTGGACGCTGTTGCATTTGCGTTACACCAAGCACCTTTTGGCTGAGGACGGTGTGTCGGGAGGCAGCAACCAGCTCACTGGAGCCGCTGGCAAGGACGTATTTATCGACGTGCCATTGGGCACTGTGGCTTATGAGGCGGAGACCCGTCGTCAGCTAGGTGAGATCACCGAAGACGGACAGACCGTGGTGCTCTTGAAGGGCGGTCGCGGCGGTAAGGGCAATGCCTTCTTCAAGTCAGCCACCATGCAGGCGCCCAAGTTCTGCCAGCCTGGCGAGCCCTCGCAGGAGATGTGGATTGTGTTGGAGCTGAAGCTGCTGGCCGATGTCGGTCTGGTAGGCTTCCCCAACGCCGGAAAATCCACCCTTTTGTCGGTGGTATCCGCCGCGAGACCTGAGATCGCCGATTATCCTTTCACCACCTTGGTACCCAATCTGGGCATCGTCAGTTACCGTGACCATCGTAGTTTTGTGATGGCCGACATCCCCGGAATCATCGAGGGCGCAGCAGAAGGTAAAGGGCTGGGTATCAGATTTTTACGACATATAGAAAGAAATTCAACACTTCTCTTCATGGTACCTGCCAACACCGAGGATGTGAAGAAGGAGTACGACATTTTGCTCAACGAGTTGAAGAAATACAACCCCGAGTTGATGGACAAGGAGCGTTTGCTGGCCATCACAAAGTGTGATTTGGTGGATGAGGACACCATCAAGGACATCAAGAGGCATCTGCCGAAGAAGGTCCCGCATGTTTTCATCAGTTCTGTCATTGGAAAGGGCATTGACGAGTTGAAGGACCTGATTTGGTTGACGTTGAACAAAGAGGACGAGGGGTGGTAAAAACGGAGAACGGAAAACGGAGAACGGAAAACTATGATGTTGGGGGGTATTGATCAGCGATTGTTTTTGTTTTTAAACGGGTTGCATACCGGGTGGCTCGACACGGTGATGGTGGCCATTACTGGGATGTGGCCGTGGATTCCCATTTATATCCTATTGTTTTACATGGTCTTCAAGCAGTATGGCAAGCGCGGCTGGTGGGTTTTGTTGGCGGTATGTTTGGTGATTTTGTGTACAGACCAGCTCTCTGCGCATGTTTGCAAGCCATTGTTTCATCGGTTGAGGCCTTGTTTCAATCCCGAGTTGGAAGGCTTGGTGCATTTGCCGAAGGGTCTTCCAGGGGGCCGTTATGGTTTTGTTTCTTCCCATGCTGCCAACACTTTTGGTGTGGCCGCTTTTTTGACTGCCGCCTTACGCAAGAGCTATAGGAGTGTTGGCTGGTGGCTGTATGCCTGGGCGTTGGTATCCAGTTACAGCCGTATATATATAGGTGTGCATTACCCTGGCGACATCCTTGCCGGTGCGGCGTTGGGGGTGTTGGTGGGATTGATTATCTGGAGGTTGTCATGTGTCGCTTTAAAACTATCTTAACGTTATCATTTATGAGCATCGAATACGACACATGGGGACGGACATTGGCCATGACTTATCCCGACAAGGAGCGGGTGAGCTACGCCTACGGCCTTGGCGGCGAGCTGAGAAGCGTGGCCTCGTTCAAGAACGGCATCTCCAAAAGCCTCATCGACAGCATCCACTATGACAAGTTCGGGGACCGCACGGCGGTTTTCTACGGCAACGGCGCCGTACAGACCTATGCATACGACCCACTCAGCCGCCGTCTCAACGGCTTAAGGGGACGCACCTCCGGCAACGCCCTGATGCAGGACATCTCTTACACCTACGACGGTGTGGGCAACGTCACCACGATTGAAAACACGGCATCGCCCGTCGGCTCGCTGGGCGGTCCTTACACCTGCTCCTACACCTACGACCACCTCAACCGCCTCACCGCCACCAATTGCCAGCAAGGCAACAACGGCTACACGGAACAGCGCACCTACCTCGATGACGGGCGTATTGCCACCTACGACCTCAACGGCACGAGGAAGGGCTACGCCTACAACACTGCGCATACGCACACCCTCAGCAACATCCACACCTTGCCCAACCGTATCAGCGAAGTACTTCTCTCGTTTGGCTGGGATGCCAAAGGTAACATGACCGCACAAAACGACCGCAACGGCAACAGGCGCAACCTGCTGTGGGACGAGCGGAACCGCTTGCTGGCGGTGCTTGACAACGCGACCATAGGCACCGCGGCACACTACGTCTATGACGCACAAGGCGAGCGCACCTTCAAGCTGACCGGCTACACCAACAGCACTGGCTCCGTCGAAACGACCGAGACCTATGTATCGCTGGACGAGCCAACACTTTACGCCTCGCCGTATCTCACTGCCACGGCCGAAGGCTACACCAAGCATTACTTCGCCGGCACGGAGAGGCTGGCATCGGCCATCGGCAACGGCGGCATTGCCAGCATTGGAACCCATATAGTGGACAACGTCGCATTGTCTCGTAAGCGTGCAGAACGCAACTCGTTGTTGAACCGTGTGATGGGTTCTTATCCCTTGAGGGTCAACAGCAACAGGCTCGACACGCTCTACGGCATGACCCAGCCCGGCACCACAGCCGAGCTCACCTTCTTCTTCCATCCCGACCATCTCGGCTCCGCCTCGTGGATTACCGACATGAGCGGGCAGCCCGTTCAGCACCTGCAGTACAAGCCTTTCGGCGGCGAACATGTTGACCAACAAGCTCCGGGAACGGACTATTCCGAGCGATTCCGCTTCACCGGCAAGGAGCGTGACGCCGAGACGGGCTATGACTACTTCGGCGCTCGGTACTATTCCTCTTCGTTGGGCATTTGGTTGAGCGTTGACCCCTTGAGCGACAAGTATCCGAGCCTCAGCCCGTATGTCTATTGCGCGGATAACCCGATGAAGTTGGTGGATCCCACTGGTATGATAATTGACCCAAGTAGGTTGTCCGAATCAGAAAAGAAAGCATATTATGATAAAATAAAAAAACTAAATTCAAATAGACTATTTCAAGTATTTTATAACAGATTGTCTAATTCAGAAATATGTTATTTTATTATGTCTGGAAGTGGTGAGGGTGGCTCTGGGGCGTTCAATCCTAACAATAATGAAATATATGCTATAGATAATCTAGAGGTACTATCACAAGAAATGTTTCATGCATATCAAACAGATTTAGGTGTTTATTCTGATAAAGATCTTTCTGTGCGAGAAACAGAAGGTGATTTGGTATCTTCAAGTATTGCATTGTCCTTAGGGGAGCTAACTATTAGTAATCCATGGGACCAAGGTATTGGATTGAATTATACAGATGAAAATCTTGTATTTGATGAAAAAGTACTCTCTGCGTCTTTTGATAAGGATTTTAATAAAGCTGTTGATGCAAGAATTGAATTTTACATGAATAGACAACGTCTTGAAGGAGCAGAAGCCCCTAAAACATATATACAAAAAAACTCTGGAACAGGTGCTTTAGCATTAAAAAAACTCATTAGAGAAGCTAATGCAAATATGAGTTTAACAGGGCCAAGACTTCAGAATGGAGATTTTTTCTCAAAATAGATTGTTACAAATGAAACTGGTTAAATTCAAATTGTTCGTATTTGTTGGTGTTCTTACAATAACAAGCTGCAGATCACTTCATTCACAAGATTTTAGCAAAAAGTTGTGTGAGATTCCCAATAAAGACATCCTGGATGTCAAGATGGATAGTCTTATAGAAAAAGAATACTATCTTAATCCCGATGAAGAGATTAAAATTGTTTTCACTTTAAAAGTCGACTCAACGGGAGAGGTACACAGCGCGCATGTTAGATGGAGCAAGAACCTAAACACTCAATTTTCTTATACAATTTGCAACGAGATAGAATCATCTTTTGTTCTTAAATTTATCTTTGAAGAGTATAAAAATAGATGGTCGGATGGTAAATACGTGTATTGTTCATATCCGTATTTTAGCATGAGGGAATGAGAATTTTAAATGCCATGAGTGCCAGAATGGAAGCTGCAAGAAGCAACGTTAATAAAAACATGAAAAAATGAAGTGGATTGCATTGGTTTTGTCCTTGTTAACATTAGCGCTATCCGGATGTTCGATTTGTGGTAGAACAGGAGTAGCAGGTCGTTACGCAATGAAGAATTCATTTGATATCATTGAGTTAAATGAAGACAGCTCTTTCTTATACATAATAACTCGACGACCCGTTGGGTATCTTCCGTCCGCTATTTCAAATGACAATGGGTCTTCCGGGTTACATGGCTTAAACAAGCCCGACTTTTTTGTCGTGGATTCTATTATAGGAAACTATATTAATCAAAGATTCAATGATTTGCAAAAGTCCGAAGAAACATATGTGTTTAAACGTTATAGATCAAATGGTAAAGGAGGAGAGTTTACCACAGATGGTGATAAGCTTTTCATCAATTATAACACTAAATATAATGAAGAACAAGGGGCGGGGTTTATGTCCAATTTACGTCATGAAACAGAACATGCAGTTCAATTTGAATATGGAGAATTAGGCTTTGATGTCAGCGTTAGTCCTCACGGAACTTGGGAACAATCTGCTATCAATTTTGACTTGGATGATGAGTATAAAGCAAGAGAGTTTGGATATTCATCTAGTACAATAGGTTCCAATCCTGATAGAAATGTTAAGTATTCATGGTTATATGCAATTAACCCAAGTACTGGGGAGAAATACTCAAAAGAAGAAAAAATAAACTTCCTTCAAAAAGAAAAAGGATACTCGAATTTGTCTCGCACTCCTGTTAATAATCCAAATACCGAAAAAATAAAAAACAATACACAATATATACTACCGTATAGAGAAAGAAATTATGGAAAATCATACAATAATAGTTTGTTATTTGACCATAAGCAATTCCATGTCTTGACTGATTCCATTATTATTGGTGATACTATAAAATGTGATGAAATTGGTATGTTACCGAATACCTTTAAAGTATTCAAAAGACACAATGAAATTCTTTCTTATTCCATATATGGAAATAAATGGATAAGAAACAAGAAAAAGCATTGTTTTGAGATAGTTATAGACTCAGTGAAAGTTAATGAGAACTTCGAATATGTTAAAATTGGGCATAACAAGTATTTAGAAATTATTCATAAACCCGACGAACATAATCTCAAAATAAATGTAGTTAGATTTAAAAAGAAGAAGGACAATGCATGGTTGAAAGAGAACAACGAGAAATGGTTTCAGGTTGATTATGAGCTAATACGGATAATAGTCAAAGATAATGTATATCAAGAATAATCAACACCTGAGGCTAAATCCTAGCGTAGCCGAGCTCACCTTCTTCTTCCATCCCGACCATCTCGGCTCCGCCTCGTGGATTACCGACATGAGCGGGCAGCCCGTTCAGCACCTGCAGTACAAGCCTTTCGGCGGCGAACATGTTGACCAACAAACTCCGGGAACGGACTATTCCGAGCGATTCCGCTTCACCGGCAAGGAACGTGACGCCGAGACGGGCTATGACTACTTCGGCGCGCGGTACTATTTTTCTTCGCTGGGCATCTGGCTGAGCGTTGACCCCATGAGCGACAAGTATCCGAGCCTCAGCCCGTATGTCTATTGCGCGGATAATCCGATGAGGCTGGTGGATTTTGGGGGAAAAGAAATAGATTTATCAAGACTGACAGAGAAACAACGAACAAGACTAATTAATTCTTTGTCTTTTATTACAGGATTATCTCTTTCCGTCGATGTAAAAGGAGCGTGACGCCGAGACGGGCTATAATCAATAAAACACCACCTGGATGCTCGAACGGATGTCGAGGCCCCAAAGCGAGGCCATCTTGGCGTGGTTGAGGGCCAGTTCGAGGAAGCCGTGGGTGCCGAACAAGGCGACGGGGTCCTGGGGATCCACGTCGTCGTAGCAATCGGAGATTTCGTCGATGGTATAAAGATCACCCTTGACCTTGATGGTGAAGTCGCGGCCTTGGCCCACCTGCTCGAACAGCTCCTTGGAGATGTTGGTGATGAGGTTCTCGTAGGCATCGACATGCATCACGATGCCCTCGATGATGTTGTTCTTTACCGTGGCACAGAACGAGCCTCCGTTGTTGAGTTGTTCGCGTCGGGCGCCGATTGCGGAAAGCGGCTCGCCCTTGGCAATCATGACGGCAACTTTGGCAAAACGGTCGCGTGTACTGAACGTATAGAGGTTGGTGTCTTGTTCCACATCAATATACACCGCTTCATCGAACTCATTGTCGAGAATATGGCTGAAGATTCCGTTGTCGGTTCCCACAAAATACTGGCCTTTGGCTTTCACCACGACATGCGGGTTTTGGTCCGACTCGATGGTCTCGACGGCAAGGATGTGGATGGTGCCATCGGGGAAGTTTCGATAGCAGTTGCGCATGATAAAGCCAGCCTCGGCGATATTGTAATGCGAAATCTCGTGCGAGATGTCAACGATGGTGGCATTGGGAATCTGTGACAGTATCACCCCTTTCACCGCCGCCGTGTAATAGTCGGAAGTGCCCCAGTCGCTCGTCAACGTGATAATGGCCATCGAAACCTCTGATTTTTCTAGATTGCAAAGATAACAACAATTATCGAAAAAGAAAAACATTATTTCATTACCTTTGCAAAAAATTACGAACAAATATGGCTGAACAGATACTTCAGATAGAGAACGTGGATCCCAAGGACCTTTACGGGCCCAACGACAGGTATCTGGACAAGGTGAAAGTGCTGTTTCCGAAGCTGAAGATCATCGCAAGGGGCAATTTTGTGAAGGTGATTGGCGACGAGGACGAGATGGAGTATTTCATCAACCGATTCGAGATGCTCACCATGCAGTTGGAGCGGAAGGGAAAGATTGATGAGCGCGACATTGAGGACATCATGAAAGCCAACACCGATGTGGAATTACAGCAGAAGATGTCGGAGAGCGATGTATTGGTGTTCGGTCGCGGAGGCATGCCCGTGAAGGCCATCACCGCCAACCAGAAACGCATGGTGTCCGCCTCGGAACACAAGGACCTGGTCTTTGCCATCGGCCCTGCCGGCACCGGCAAGACCTACACCGCCGTGGCATTGGCAGTGAGGGCATTGAAGGAAAAGCAAGTGAGAAGGATCATTTTGACCCGTCCCGCAGTGGAGGCCGAAGAACATCTGGGCTTTCTCCCTGGCGACTTGAAGGACAAACTCGACCCCTATCTCCAACCGTTGTACGACGCCTTGCGCGACATGATTCCCTCCTCGAGGCTGGAAGGCTATCTCGAAGACCACACCATCGAGATCGCACCGCTGGCATTCATGCGTGGACGCACTTTGGACCATGCCTTTGTCATCCTGGACGAGGCCCAAAACGCCACACGCAGCCAACTCAAGATGTTCCTCACCCGTATGGGTCGCTCAGCCAAGTTCATCGTCACCGGCGACATCACACAGATCGACCTGCCGCCCCACGTCCCTTCAGGACTACCCCAAGCCATGGAAGTACTCAAGGACGTGCCCGGAATCGAGTTTATCTATCTCGACAACAAAGACGTGGTTCGCCATAAGCTCGTGACGGAGATTATCAACGCTTACAAACGGAAAACGGAAAACGGAGAACGGAAAACGGAAAACGAAGAACTAATTACTAATTCATATGAAAGCACTGACGAAAACTGAATTCAACTTTCCCGGTCAGACCGGAGTCTATCACGGCAAGGTCCGCGATTGTTATTTTATTAACAACGAATATATGGTAATGGTGGCAACTGACCGCATTTCGGCTTTCGACGTCATCCTTCCCAAGGGCATTCCTTACAAGGGACAGGTGTTGAACCAGATTGCGGCCATGTTTTTGGATGCCACCGCTGACATCGTGCCCAACTGGAAGCTCGCCACACCCGACCCCATGGTGACCGTAGGCAAGCTGTGCAAGCCCTTCCCCATTGAAATGATCATCAGAGGTTACCTGACGGGCAGTTCGTGGCGCACCTATAAAAGTGGACAACATGTGATCTGCGGCGTGCAGATTCCCGACGGGATGAAAGAACACCAGAAGTTCGACGAGCCCATCATCACCCCAACCACCAAAGCCGAGGAAGGTCACGACGAAGACATCTCACGCGAAGAGATCATCGCCCGAGGCTTGATTAGCGAAAAGGACTACATCCAGATTGAGGACATCACCCGCAAGCTCTTCCAAAGAGGCACCGAAATCGCCGCCAAACAAGGCTTGATCCTGGTAGACACCAAATACGAGTTCGGCAAGATCGGCGACCAGATTGTGCTGATGGACGAGATCCACACCCCCGACTCATCGCGTTACTTCATCGCCGACCAGTATGAGGAGCGTTTTGCCAAGGGCGAACCCCAGGTCCAACTCTCCAAGGAGTTCGTGCGCGAGTGGTTGATGGCCAACGGGTTCCAGGGCAAGGAAGGACAACAGGTGCCGGAGATGACCCCCGAGTATGTGGAAAGTGTTTCCGAAAGATACATAGAGCTCTATGAGAAGGTGACGGGACATAAGTTCGAGAAGGCGCCGGAGTCGGAGGATCTAAAGGAGAGGATTGAGAGCAATGTGATGGGGTGGATTAGAGATAAAAGATAAAAGTTAAGAGATAAAAGTTATGAAGAAGACATTATTGATTGTGATGGCGTTGTTATCCGTGATGATAACAAGAGCCGACGAGGGCATGTGGTTGCCTTATTCCTTGAACGGACAAAACCTGGCTGAGATGCAGGCGTTAGGCTGCAAGCTGACCGCCGAACAGATCTTCAGCTTCAACGAGCCCAGCGTCAAGGATGCCATCGTACAGTTCGGTGGCGGATGCACCGGCGAGATTATCTCTCCCGAGGGCCTGCTGCTCACCAACCACCACTGCGGCCTGAGCTACGTACAGAAACACTCCTCGGTGGAACATGACTACCTGACCGATGGCTTCTGGGCCAACAACAGGAACGAAGAACTTCCTAACCCCGGTCTTTCTGTACTGTTTCTCGACAAAGTGACTGACATGACCGAGAACGTCCTTTACGGCGTCACCGCCGAGATGAGCGAAGCCGAGCGTCAGGCGACCATCGACAAGAACCTACGCAGCCTTACGGAAGGTTACAAGACCAAGCCTTTCCACAAGGTGGAGATCGTGCCTTTCTACAGCGGCAACCAATACATCCTCTTCGAGTACATCGAATATAAGGACGTTCGTCTGGTGTGCTGTCCCCCCTGGGGCATCGGCAAGTTCGGCGCCGATACCGACAACTGGACCTGGCCCCGTCACAAGGGCGACTTCAACATCTTCCGCGTGTATGTCGACCAGGAAGGCAATCCCGCCAACTATTCACCCGACAACGTTCCGATGAAGTCGAAATGGTATCTTCCCATTAATCTCAACGGCGTGAAGCCCGGCGACTATGCCATGATCCTCGGCTACCCCGGCTCCACCGACCGTTACTCCACCTCTTACACCGTGAAGAACGTGATTGAGGAGGAAGGTCCCGCCATCATCGACTGCCGCACCACCAAGCTCAACAACTACCGCAAGCACATGGACGCCGACCAGGAGGTCTTCATCATGTACGCCTCAAAACAGGCCAGCGTGTCGAACTACTGGAAGTACTATATCGGCCAGGTGAAGCAGCTCAAGCGCAACCATGTGTATGAACGCCGCCTCGCCCAAGAGGAAGAGTTCAAGGCCTGGGCCAACGCCGACACGCAGCGCAAGGCCGAATATGGCAGCATCTTCGACGGCATCGAGCAGAAATGGCAGATCTTGGACGAGATCCAAAAGTCGTTCGTGTATCATCGCGAGGCTGGCTGGAACGGAGGTGAGGCCATCGGTTTCAGCCGCAGGTTCATGCGCATCAACAACATGATTACCGAGGAGGCATCGAAAGACGACATCAAAGCCGCTGCCGCCAAGATGCAACCCGCTGTGGATGCTTTCTTCAAGGATTACAGCATGCCTCTTGACCGTGATGTCACTGCGGCGCTGTTGGCTTTGTTCTACAAAAACATTTCAGCCGACCTGATGCCCACCGAGATCCTTCGTATCGGTCAAGAGAACGGTGGCGACTTCACCAAATGGGTGGAAAAAGCTTTCGAGAAGAGTGTCTTCACCGACAAGGCACGTCTCGAGAAGTGGATCCAGAAGCCCAAGAGCCTCGACAAGGACCCGCTGTATACCCTTGCCATGGACATCATCGACTCGTATCAAACGCTGTATGCCCGTTATGAAGAAGCCCAAAACCTCGGTAATGCCGGCGAGCGCCTTTACATGAAAGGCTTGATGGAGATGCAGAGCGACCGTAACTTCTACCCTGATGCCAACTTCACCATGCGCCTGACCTACGGCACCGTGGAGCCTTACAAGGCCGCCGACGCCGTCAACTACAACTACTACACCACCATGGACGGTGTGATGGCCAAGTACGTGCCCGGCAACTGGGAGTTCGACATCCCGCAGGATGTGCGCGACCTCGTGGCTAAGAAAGACTATGGCCGCTATGCCAACGAAAACGGTGAGTTGGTCGTCAACTTCATCACCACCAACGACATCACGGGAGGCAACTCCGGCAGTCCCGTCATCGACGGCGAGGGCAACCTCATCGGTTTGGCCTTCGACGGCAACTGGGAGGCCATGAGTGGCGACCTCAGCTTCGAGAACAAAGTGCAGCGTACCATCTGCATGGATGCCCGCTACCTGCTCTGGTGCATTGAGAAAGTCGGAAAGTGCGACAACATCATCAAGGAGTTGGTGATCAAATAAGACGTTCCTCTCTGATGAGCCGAGGTTTTATCAAGGAAGGTGATCAGGAAGAGATTCCAATGGTACCGCCGAGGGCTTATCTGCCAGAAGGCGTGCCCAACTATGTCACAAGAGAAGGGTTGGCAGCTCTCAACGAGGAGTTGAGAGACCTTGAGGCAGAGCTTGCCAAGGCGGGCGACAATTACATCATGAGCAACTTCATCCAGGCAAAGATGAAGTTGCTCATTCATCGTATCAGCAGTGCCGTGGAGGTTGATATCACCAAGGCCAACAAGGGCGTGGTGAGCTTTGGGGCGTGGGTGCGCTACAATGGCCGTGCAGTGAGGATCGTGGGGGTTGATGAGGCAGACATTAATAAAGGCTTGATCTCATTCACTTCTCCCATAGCCAAGGCGCTGACGGGGAAAAAGGCAGGTGACGTCGTTGAGTTGAAGGGCACCGAGCGGATTGTGGTGGAGAAAGTGTCGTACGAGCCGATGGAACTCACACTGATGGTTCGGGAAAAGCAAGCGGAAACCCAACACCTTGCTCCACAACACGAGGAATCCCGCTCCTCAGAGGGAAAAACGAAGGACATCTTCCCTGTGCCCGTAACGGGCTCCACTACTTACGACGACGAACAGAATGCGCCTCCCAAAAAAGAAGAACCACATGGATTCGAGCCCGAGGTGAATCCCATGGAATTTTTGCCCCTGGTCAATGAGCGAGGCAACATCGTGGGCCGGGCTTTGTATGTGGAGTTGCACAATGGAAACAAAATGCTACACCCCGTTGTACACCTGCATGTCGTTAACAGCAATGGAGAGACAATACGGCGTTACTGGTGGCATGTAGCATTTGGCGACACCCCCGAAAAGACACTTAAGCGGAAGATGTCAGAAGTTCTTGGTCTATCAGAAGTGAAGCCGAAGTTGAAGCGACAATACCTCAGAGAGGCCAAGACCGAGAAGGAGTTGGTTTACGTTTTCACGATTGTTTCCGAAGAGGATCTACCCAAAACGCCCGAAGGAAAAGATTATACCGAGGTTTTTGAGAAGGATTAAAAAAAATTAGTCATTACTATTGCTAGATTTAACAATTTGTAATAACTTTGTGGTCGAAATAGAGCTGTTAGCCTTCGTTCTTGTACTCGGGTCATTATACCGCCTAACGGATTATCGGAACCCGAGTCTTTGTCAAACATCATAAAGTAAATTTTTCATTATTAATATATCGATTATTATTAATAATGATTATACTCCATTACTATTTCAGAAAGAATAATTTTTTATTACATAAATACTTGACATTTTTAAAAAAGTCCATATCTTTGCAGGGTAAAAAAAGCTTTAAAATGAGCAAGCAGATTACCACCAAAACTATCGAAGAGCGGGTCATCGTCTTACGTGGCCAAGAGGTTTTAATTGACAGAGATGTAGCGGAGTTATATGGTGTGGAAACAAAACGAGTTAACGAAGCGGTGAAAAACAATCCCGAAAAATTCCCCGAAGGATATTATTTTACGTTGCAACCGTCTGAAAAACAGTATGTGGTCGAAAATTTCGACCGGATGCAACCCCTCAAAAAGTCTACCATGGAGCCAAGGGCTTTCACTGAAAAAGGTCTTTACATGCTGGCTACTATTTTGAAAAGTCCAATAGCCACTCAAACCACCATAATGATCATTGAAACGTTTGCTAAACTCCACGAATTAGCTCGAAATATTCAGTCCATTCAAAACGAGCCAGACAAAGAAAAGCAGAAGGGGTTATTGTCCAGGATGGGAGAACTGATAGAGGATTTATTAATTGTTGACTCCGATGTAACCGGATCAGAATCAACCATTGAATTAAATCTCATGGCGGTAAAAATCAAACACACCGTCAAACGAAGAAAGAAAAAATAATCAATCGTGAACAAGTGGCATGACTTCTGGATATTTGTCTCTTAATTCTTTGACTTTCTGCTCTTTAAGCAACTCAAACTTCCGATAGGCATCACTATCGGGGAAGAGCGGCTTGTGCTGGAGCATTTGCTTGAGTTCCTCGGCGGCTTTCATGGCGGGGTATTCCGAAGGGTCGATGGCGAATTCAACAAACTTCTCCCAGATATAGCCAACGGCTTGGTCTGTGGGGTGAACCATATCCTCTTTATAGAAACGGTAGTCGCGAAGTTCATCGAGAAGGATTTCGTAGGCAGGGAAGTAGTGTGCGTTGCCGTAGGATTTGCTGACTTGATCAACAGCCAAGAGCAATGATGCTTTGCTCAACTGGTTCTCGTGGAGTCCGTCTTTAAGGTGGCGAAGAGGTGATACAGTGAAGATGAATTGCTTGTCAGGAAAAGCCTCGAGCAATTTATTCATGATGGTAACGGACTGGTCTGTGCTAAGGAGCACCCGTTCGAAGCGGTTGGCGGGGAGTTTGTGGCAGTTGGAGACCACCCCGCCAGTGATTTTATCACGGAAGGCCCAAGAGGTGCCCAGGCTCACGACAACCCATTTGGTTTGATGAAAACGGGTGTGCGCTTCGGCGAGATGGCTGTTGACCTTTTCGAGCAAAGCTTGTTCGGAGGGACACCAGAAGTCGGTGTTATGACTGAAGGTGCAAAAGAACTCCCCTCCCACTTCGATGACATCATCATGGGTGAAAGGAGTTCCCTTTTGCAGGCGTTTGATGGATTGGGCGATGCTGGAGGGGTTGTAAAGCACCCCGAAGGGATTCACCAAGGCGTTGAACCCCAGACCACGGCAGATGGAGCCGATTTCGTCGGCGAAACAGGAGCCAAGAAAGAGAATACCATCGCCGTAAGAGATGGTTTGGGAAAGAGGAGTGATATTGATTTCGGTTTTGAACAACATTTTTTTCCTACCGATGTGGCACCCCGATGGGGTGCGGATGGTTATGGGGGACTATGTTTTTTTATACCGATGTGGCACCCCGATGGGGTGCAGAGGATTATGGGGGGCTACGTTTTTTATACCGATGTGGCACCCCAATGGGGTGCGGAGGATTATGGGGGGCTATGTTTTTTTATACCGATGTGGCACCCCGATGGGGTGCGCTTAACGAACAGACATTAAATAGCGCTCCACTTCGATGCCGGCCATGGCGCCGGTGCCGGCGGCCACAATGGCTTGGCGGTAGATGCGGTCCTGGCAGTCGCCACAAGCGAAGATGCCTTCCACGTTGGTGGCGGTTGACTTTGGCTTGGTGATGATGTATCCTTCTTCGTCCATGTCCAACAAACCTTTGAACGGCTCCGTATTGGGGGTATGACCGATAGCCTCGAAGAAACCATCCACATAAATGGTGCGTTCCTCTTTGGTGTCGCTATGGTAGAGCACGGCGCCTTTGAGTTTCTTCATGAAGCCCTGCTGTTCGCCGAAGAGTTCCTTGGTCTGATGTTTCCAAAGCACTTCGATATTAGGCGTATTGAGCACGCGGTGTTGCATGGCTTTGGAGGCACGGAGCACGTCGCGGCGGACGATGAGATAGACCTTGTTGCAGAGTTTGGACAGATAGGTGGCGTCCTCGCAAGCGGTATCGCCGCCGCCTACCACTGCCACGTCTTTTCCTTTGTAGAAGAAGCCGTCGCAGGTGGCGCAGGCCGACACGCCGCCGCCTTTGAATTCCTCTTCGCTGGGGATGCCGAGGTAGCGCGCCGAGGCCCCTGTTGAGACGATGATGCTGTCGGCCAGCAGTTCGCCGTCATATTCGGTAGTCACCTTGAAAGGCCGTTGTGAGGCGTCGATGGCGGTGACTTCGCCTTCGCGGATCTCAGCACCGAAGCGAAGTGCCTGCTGACGGATCTCCTCCATCATATCGGGACCGTTGATGCCTTTGGGATAGCCTGGGAAGTTTTCGATCTCAGTGGTTTGCGTAAGCTGTCCGCCAGGTTGCATTCCTTCATAGACAACTGTTTTGATGTCGGCGCGGCAGGTATAGATGGCTGCGGTGTAACCGGCAGGGCCGGAGCCGATGATGAGGCATTCGATGTGTTCCATAGATAGATAAGAGATAAGAGATAAAAGTTAATAGTTATTTTGAGGCAAAAATAACTTTTTTTTGCCAAAGTGCATCACAATTCAAAAAACATTTCTATCTTTGCAGCCGCAAATGCAATCGGGGCGTGGTGCAGTTGGCTAGCATTCTTGCATGGGGTGCAAGCGGTCGCCCGTTCGAGTCGGGCCGCTCCGACAAAAAAGGACATCAGAGCTATCTGGTGTCCTTTTTTTTAACCCGACACTGCGCTACGCTGGTGTGAGGTTATCGAAGTGGCCTCTCTCCGAGACGCTCAAAGAAGAAGCAGTAATCCAAAAACCAAGGTCAGCAAAAAGGTATGTAGCACCTGCTTTGGGAGCAGGGGGTCGGGAACGCCTGTTTCAAGGGTTTTATTGATGATTAGCAAATCCCTTAGAAAAAGCGGAAACAGCAGCCAGAAGGCGTAGCCATAGGCCGGAGCCTGTTTCAGAATTTGAAACAGCGTAAGGCTAAGAAAGGCTATTCCGATGAGCAGACAATGATAGACAAAGGCTTTCTTCAAGCCGATTTTCACCACGAGACTGTTTTTACCCGAGGCTTTGTCGTTCTCGTAATCGCGCATATTGTTGATATTCAACACGGCGTTGGAGCAGCAGCCCATGGCAGTAGCAGGCAGAAGAATGGTGAAATCAAGTTGTTTTGTGGCAAGATAAAATGTTCCGGCCACGGCTACCCAGCCGAAGAACAGAAAACAGTAGAGGTCGCCGAGTCCGCGGTAGCCGTAAGGATGTTTACCCAAGGTGTAAAGCAAGGCCGCCAAAACAGCCGCAACACCCAGGATGGCAAAGATTGCCAGTTCTTGCAATGAGAGTTGGGCGAAAACGAAGATTAATAATGCGCCAAATAATAATGCCACAACAGCGGTAATGGAGATGCCCATACGCATTTGACGTTCGGTGAGCACACCGCTTTGAAGGGTTCTTTGTGGGCCGGTACGATGGGCGTTGTCCACTCCTTTTTTATAATCCCCATAATCGTTGGCGAGGTTGGAGAGGATTTGAAGGATGATGGCGGTCAGGACACAGAACACTATGGTCAAAGGGTTGAGGTGGGGGTTCTCGGCAAGGGCCAGAAAGCTGCCCATCAACACTCCGGAAAGTGAAAGCAGCACGGTGCGAGGTCGTGCTGTTTTCCACCATATTTTAAAACCATCCATCATTTACGACGGCCTCCGCCACGGCGTTTGGGAGAATAGTTATCATCCTCATGACGTGCGGCGCCACGGCGACCACGGCCGGATTGGCGAGGGCCTATGTCGTAGTCGCTGGAGCGGAAGGTGGAGGAAGAGGAATGGGAAGCGCCCGAGGCTTTGGAAGAGCGGGAGGAGCGGGGTTCTTTTTTAGAAGATGACTTCTCTTTTTTGGAGCCTTTATCCTTCTTGGCGCCAAAGCCACGTTCCTCGTTACGTTTTTTGCGGGAGGGACGTTCGTCTTCCTCGTCTATGAAAACCTCGATATCTTCCAGATGTTCGCGCCAGTCGGGGTCGAGCCATTCGTGTCCGTCGCGGGAGCGTTCCGACTTATATTTCGGACGGTCTTCGCCACGACGTTCTTTCTTCTCACGACGTTCTTTCTTCTCGCCTTCGGTATCGTTTGTCTTCTTCTCGCGTTTGGGTTGATCCTTGGCTACTTCCACCACGATGCCTTTGGGGTTGCGGCGCGGGTCGGCGAAGCACTCCAGAATCATGGGGATGAAGCTCTCTTCGACATCCACGTATGAATAATCGGCAAAGAGGTCGATGCGGCCAATCGGGATGTTTTTGGTGTGGGTGACATCGTTGATCAAGCCAATAAGTTTCTGCGGCAAGACGTGATCGTTTTTACCTATTCCGAAAAACAGGCGTTTCATGGTCTGGTCCATACGGTCACGTTCCTTCTTACGCTCGGCTTTGTCTTTCTTCTCGGCTTTGTCGTCAGCGTTGAGGTCGACGGCATCCTTATAGTAGTCGAGGAAACGGTTGAAGTTCAGGGCTACCATGCGGGTGATCAGTTCCTCGCGCGACATCCACTCCAATTTTTTGAAGATGACTGGCAGGTAGTCGTCGATATCCTCACGGTTGATGTCGACATGTTCAATTCTATCAATATGATTGAAGAGTTGTTTTTCACAGACTTCCTTACCTGTCGGGATCATGGCACGTTCGATGGGGCGGCCTACGATTTTCTCGATTTGTTTGATCTTGTGTTTTTCGCGAAGGTGGACCAGGCTGATGCAGATACCACGTTTGTCGGCGCGACCTGTACGACCGCTACGGTGGACGTAGGTCTCAATGTCGTCGGGAAGATTATAATTAATGATATGGGTCAATTCCTTCACATCGATGCCACGGGCGGCGACATCGGTGGCGACCAGCAGTTGCAGGCTACGTTTGCGGAAATGGTCCATCACATTGTCGCGCATGGCCTGTGAGAGGTCGCCGTGAAGAGCTGCGGCGTTGTAGCCGTCTTGGATGAGGCTGTCGGCGATTTCCTGCGTTTCGAGTTTGGTGCGGCAGAAGATGATGCCGTAGATCGACGGGGTGTAGTCGATAATACGTTTCAGTACCGAATAGCGGTCCTTGGCAGCCATCATATAGTAACGATGGTCGACATTGGCGGTACCAGAGTTACGTTCACCTACAGCCACTTTGACGGGGTCTGTCATATACTTGTTGAGGATGGCTTCCACCTCTTTCGGCATGGTAGCTGAGAAGAGCATGGTATGTCTTCCTTCTTTGGGCATGTACTCGAGGATGTCGTCGACTTCTTCTTGGAAGCCCATGTTGAGCATCTCGTCGGCTTCGTCGAGGATCATGGTACGGACGTTGGTAAAGTCCACGCGGTTACGGCGAATCATATCGCGCAGACGGCCCGGGGTAGCCACGATGATTTGGGGTTTCTTAGCCAGGTCTTTGAACTGCAGTTCGATGCTGGCGCCGCCGTAGACCGGCACGATGAGGATTTCGGGAATGTACTTCGCATAGTTACGGAGGTCCTTGGTGATCTGCATACAGAGTTCACGTGTAGGACAGAGGATCAGCGCCTGCACTGAGCGCTGTGAGGAGTCAATCTTCTGGAGTAATGGCAGTCCGAAAGCGGCTGTCTTTCCAGTACCCGTCTGGGCGAGTCCGACGAAGTCGGTGTCGCGTTCCAACAACACAGGAATCGTTTGTTCCTGGATTGGCATAGGATTTTCGAACCCCAGCTCCCCAATAGCCTTCAACAGAGCGGAGTCCAATCCAAAATCTGTAAATTGTGACATGAAATAAATATGATGTTTGAAAAACGCGGCAAAATTACAAATTTTTTCTCTACCTTTGTCAGTTTTTATGAAGAATGCGGTTAGGGGCATATTAATAATGTGGCTGATGGTCTTAGTGGGCCTGATGGGAACCTCGTGTAAAGAAAGGCCTCATGGGCCTGTGCCAGAGTTGAAGGTAGACAGTCTGTTTGTCGATTTGGGCAAGGCGAAGGTAGAGCGCAGGGTGGCCATGGCAGAGAAGGCGTTTGACGAGATGCACCGAAGCCAATACTTGAATGGCGTGGTCTTGTATGCCGAAGGTGAGCAAGTGATCTTCAAAAAGGCATACGGATGGCGCAATTTGGTGAAACAGAAAGACTCCATCCAGCTTGACGACCAGTTTCAGTTAGCCTCGGTTTCGAAGATGTTCACTGCCGAAGCGGTGATGCTATTGTATTCGCGAGGATTGTTGGATTATGATGACGACATCACAAAGTATTTGCCTGAGTTCCCTTATCAAGGCATTACCATCCGCAATCTGCTGAACCATCGTTCGGGGCTTTCCCGGTATGAGACCTTGGCGGATGAGCGCTGGCCCGACCGTGGGGTGCCTGTGAGCAACGACGACATCATCAGGCTTTATGCCCAATACAAGCCCGATCCGTACAACCAGCCTGATGTCACCTTTCACTACACCAACGTGAACTATGCGTTGTTGGCCAATATTGTCGAGGAGGTCTCTGGGCGCCATTTTGAGGACTTCATGCGGGACGAGGTGTTTGCTCCTTTGGGCATGGAGCGGTCTTTCATTTATTCCTTGAGAGGAGTTGACAGGATCAAGACCTACGTTGAGACTGATGTGCAGGGGCACGATTTGCTTCGCAAGGGGGCGAGGAGGGCTCAGGACGACTATCTGAACGGGGTGTTGGGTGACAAGGGCATGTACTCTACTGTGGAGGATCTGTATCGTTTCCGTGTTGCCATCGATTACGGTTTGTTTTTGCCCGACAGCATCCAGCAGGAGGCTTTTGTACCGGGTTCACCCCTTTGGAAGAAAGGCGAGAACTATGGGTTCGGTTGGCGGATGAATGAGAATCATCCCGGGGTGCTGTTCCACTTCGGGTGGTGGAAGGGTTACCGTTCGTTCTTCATCCGCGACATCGCCAAGAGGCGCACACTCATTGTGCTCACCAACACCGACAGTGGTGTGGTGGGAGATGCGTTGTGGGAGTTCGTCAACGACACTACGGTGCAGTTGCCTCCCGTTTCCATTAATAAAAGTTTAGTCTTTGACCACTAATTTGAATCCCACGCCGTGGATGTTGACGAGTTCCACCTTGGGGTCGTCCTTGAAGTACTTGCGCAATTTGGTGATATAGACATCCATTGAGCGGGCGTTGAAGTAGGAGTCTTCGCACCACACTTTTTGAAGTGCCACAGACCGTTCAAGCGTTTCGTTCATGTTCTCGCACAGCAGAAGGAGCAGGTCCGCTTCTTTGGAGGTGAGTTTGCGGGTTTCATCATTCCTTTTCAGGAGATGGCGAGGCGCATCGAAGACAAAGCTGCCAAGCTTGAAAGTGGTGGGAGTTGGCACCTCCAGTGAGGTCCTGTTGTAAACGGCATGGATGCGCATCAGCAGTTCGTCCATGCTGAACGGTTTGGTGATATAGTCATCGGCTCCCAGTTTAAAGCCTTTGATGATGTCTTGTTGGGTGGTTTTGGCGGTTAAAAAAATGATGGGAATCCGCTTGTCAAGCTTCTTGATCTCTTGTGCGAGCGTAAAGCCGTCCATCATGGGCATCATCACATCTAAAATACAAAAATTAAAACTACCTTCCCTGAAGGTCTTGAGAGCCTCTTCCCCATTGGAGCATAAGGTTACTGGAATATCCTTAGCCTCAAGGTATTTCTTCAGAATGACTCCCAGGTTTTTGTCATCCTCGACCAACAGAGTGTTAATCTTAGAGGTCATTATTAATACTATTAAAAAACGATTTACAAAGGTAAGAAGAATCTTTGAAAAAAACAAACAAAAAATGTTAGTTTTTCAGGGGAAGGCTTATGGTAAACACGGTTCCCTTACCCAGTTCACTATCCACTAAAATGGTACCTTTGTGATAATCAACGACATGTTTCACGTATTCTAGTCCCAAGCCGAAACCTTTCACATAGTGAGAATCGTCGGTATGGAAACGGGTGAAGGGTTCGAAAACGAGTTTCTGTTGTTCTTCGCTGATGCCTATGCCGTTATCGGCTATGCGTATCTCGATCATATCGCCGTGGTTTTGGGTGCTGATGGTTAGCTCCAGTTTCCCATTGCGGTATTTGATGGCGTTGTCGACCAGATTCGAGAAGGCATTGAACAGGTGGGTGTAGTTGCCTTGAACGGTATCGAACTCGGCATTGCATTCAAACGAGAGCTCGGCACCAAATTCCTCGAGTTGGGTGGCGTGTACTCTACATACTTCTTGCAAGAGCACATGCAACTTTACCTCTTCGGTTGCCGCAATAGGCATGCTTTTCGCGCGAAAAACCGTTAGCACTTCCTCAACCATGTCTTCCAAGAATTTGGTCTCTTCGGCGATCATGTCAAGGTAGGTGTTCTTGGTCTCTTCATCGGTTACAACAGTTTTATCCTTAAGCAATTGGGTCGAAAGATTGATGGTGGTGAGTGGTGTTTTCAATTCATGCACGATGAAATGGGCCATTTTTTCCCTGAAAGCATTAATCTTTCTGTTTTGAAGGATGATGAAGAAGAAGTTAATAAAGCAGCATAGCAAGAGTATAAAAAGGATGCCGATTACCGAATAGCTCATGATGGACTCAAGCCGGAGACGTTTCACAAGGCTCGGGAAATGGATCATGATGACGTCGAGTGAGGTCTCTTCGCCGTTGACACGGAACAGGTTGTATCGGAAACCCTTTTTAACCAAGGCGTCGGTATCGGCGTTTTCGGTAAGATAAACCCATTGACTTTTGTTTTCTGAATACACCCCCAAGTCATACTTGATATTATAAAGCACGGCATGTGAAAGAAGGCTCAGATTCACCAACGAGTCGATACTCTCGTAGTCAATCGTATCGGTGGTGTTGAAGGCATCGTCGAAAACGGTGTTCAATTGCAACGCAATAAGGTCTTTCCGATGCCTATAAAGACGCTGTGTCTGATGGATTTGTATCGCAAGCAACAAAACCCAGATAATAGCTAAAAGCGCAATGAAAAGCGTTAGCTGTTTACTAATACCCTTTTCCATGTTGCAAAGATACGTATTTTGAGATTTTTTTTCGATTTTTCTTGTGGAATTGAAAAAAGTTGTATTTTTGCATCGGTTCTTATCATAATGACCTGGAAGTTGTGATTACAACTTCTATTTTAAAGGTTTCATAAATTTTGGTTTTTGGTTCATGAAAATCCCCAATTTTTGGGGATTTTCTTGTTTTTGACTATATTTGCATCAAATTCTAACATTATGAAACTAGAACTCAACCACACTTTTTCCTTCATCAGCAAGGAATCCATGCAATCCTACGAATCAAAGGTCGCTTCAACCTACAACACTATTTTCAACCGGACCGGCGCTGGCAACGACTTTCTTGGATGGGTCAATTTGCCCTCAGAGATCGACGAGAGCCTGATTGCCGATATCGAACAAACGGCGTCCGTCTTACGGAAGAAGTCCGATATCTTTGTTGTGATTGGCATCGGAGGCTCCTATCTGGGTGCCCGTGCTGTCATCGAGGCTTTGCAGAACCACTTCGCTCCTTTGAGCGGCGAAAAACCTTTGATCGTGTATGCCGGGCATAACATGAGCGAGGATTATCTTCATGAATTAATTGCTGTTTTGGACAAGAAAGACTATTCGATGGCCGTCATTTCCAAGTCGGGTACCACCACTGAGCCTGCCATCGCCTTCCGTATCCTGAAACAACACATTATTAATAAATACGGAGAACAGGAGGCTTCATCCCGTATCGTCGCCATCACCGACAAGGCCAAGGGCGCTTTGAAGCAGTTGGCCAATGTAAAGGGATACAAGACCTACATCGTTCCCGACGATGTCGGGGGGCGTTTCTCGGTACTCACCCCTGTCGGGTTGCTGCCTATCGCCATGGCGGGAATCGACATCCGCGCATTAATAAAAGGTGCCATTGAGATCGAGAAGCTATGCAAGAGCAACCCCACTTTGAACGGCAATTTCGTGTCGGAATATGCAGTGGTGAGACATATCATGTACGAGTCGGGCAAGACCAACGAAATCATGGTGAACTATGAGCCGAGGCTGGTGTATTTCAGTGAGTGGTGGAAACAACTTTACGGTGAGAGCCACGGGAAGGACCACAAGGGCATCTTCCCCGCTTCGGTCACTTTCAGCACCGACTTGCACTCCATGGGTCAGTACATCCAAGACGGCTTACGCAACCTCTTTGAGACCGTGATCTCGGTAGAAAACTCCAATCACGAGTTGTGCATTCCCATGGAAGACGAAGACCTCGACCAGCTGAACTATATTGCAGGAAGACGCATCTCCGAAGTGAACCACAAGGCTGAATTAGGCACCATACTCGCCCATGTGGACGGTGGTGTGCCGGTCATCCGTTTGGTAATCCCCGAAGTCTCCGAATACGTACTCGGCCAATTAATCTATTTCTTCGAGATGGCCTGCGCTGTGAGCGGCTACATGCTCGAGGTGAATCCTTTTGACCAGCCTGGCGTGGAGGCCTATAAGAAAAACATGTTTGCTCTTTTGGGAAAGAAGGGGTATGAGGAAAAGACCGAGGCCCTCAACAAAAGGCTCGGAATCTAAAAGCATAGGGAAGTACCCCATAAGGCACCTTAGAAACGGACCGCAGGGAGTTTCTTAGTGCCTTATGGGGTACTTCCCTATGCTTAAAAAGTTGTGATTATTGTTGCGGTTGCTCAGGCTGTTGTGGCTGTTGCGGCTGATTGATTTGCTGCGGCTGGCTCGGAACGAAGATGGCGAAGATGATATACACCAACAATCCCGGGAAGCCAGCCGAGAACAGTGAGACACACACCCAAAGAATGCGTATCAGCACGGGATCAAGATCAAAGTATTCGGCAATGCCGCCACACACACCGCAAAGTTTCTTGTTTAAGACGGAACGGTAAAGTTTCTTTTGCATTTTTCGATTGTATTTAAGTCGGCGCAAAGATAACTGCTTTCCTATTAATTTCGCAACGTTTTGAGGTAGTTTTTTTATCTTTGCAGCCATGAAAAAGAACATTGAGATCATGGCACCCGTGGGCTCGTACGAGGCCTTGGCTGCCGCCATCCAAGCCGGTGCGGGAAGCGTGTATTTCGGCATCGGCAAACTAAACATGCGATCCAGGTCGGCCAAGAACTTCACTTTGGACGACTTGCGGCAATTGGCCGAGACCTGCAACGAACACGGTGTGAAGAGTTATGTCACCGTCAACACTGTCATTTACGACGAGGAGATGGAAGAGATGCACCAGCTGTTGGACGCCATCAAGGCCAATGGCATCTCCGCCATCATCGCCTCCGACCAAAGTGTGATCCAATATGCACGTCAGATTGGCGTGGAAGTGCACATGTCCACCCAATGCAACATCACCAATCTGGAAGCCGTGCGATACTATTCCCAGTTTGCCGATGTGATGGTGACCGCACGCGAGTTGAACATCGACCAGGTGAAACATATCACAGAGGAGATTGAAAAACAACAGATTCGTGGACCAAAAGGCAACTTGGTGCGTATCGAGGTGTTTTGCCACGGGGCTTTGTGCATGGCCATCTCGGGCAAGTGCAATTTAAGCCAGGATATCTACAACTCGTCTTCCAATCGTGGTGCTTGCATGCAACTTTGCCGTCGGGGCTACGATGTTCGCGAACGCGAGGAAGGCTATGAATTGACGCTTGACAATGAGTACATCATGTCGCCCAAGGATCTTTGTACTTTGCCTTTCTTAGACAGGGTCTTGGACGCTGGTGTGGAGGTCTTGAAGATCGAAGGCCGTGGCCGCTCGCCGGAATACACCAAACTGACGGTATCGGTATATAGCGAGGCAGTGAAAGCCATCCAGGACGGCACCTTCACCCAAGAGAAGATTGACGCTTGGATGGAACGCCTGAAGAGCGTCTATAACCGAGGCTTCTGGGACGGTTATTATTTGGGTCGGCGTACTTTTGAGTGGTCGAAGAAGTATGGTTCGCAGGCCACCAAGACCAAGGAGTTCATCGGCACCGTCACCAACTATTTCAGTAAGATCGGTGTGGCGGAGATCCGCGTGGAGACTCACGAGCTCAACGTGGACGACCCCATCATGATTATTGGTCCCACCACGGGTGTCTATGAAGACAGCATTCGGGAAATCCGTTTGGACGACGGACCGGTGCCGAGAGCCGTCAAGGGCGATATTTGCTCCATTCCCGTGAAGTCGGTAGTCCGGAGAGGAGACAAAGTTTATAAGATAGTGGAAAGTGGAAAGTGGAAAGAGAAAAATGCAGGAGTTTAATTTACATACACACAGTATTTATAGTGATGGGAAATCCACTCCACGGGAGCATGTGGAGGAGGCCATCAGACAGGGATTGGTGAAGTTGGGCTTTTCGGAGCACAGTCCCCTACCCTTCGACAACACCTTTTCGGTAAAAGGCGAGCGAATGCCCGACTATATTGCTGAAATCGGCGCATTGAAAGAGGAATTCAAGGACAAAATCGAAATCCTTTGCGGCTTGGAAGCCGATTATATCCCAGGTGTTTCCGAGACTTTTGCCGTGACCAAGGAGCGATATCATCTCGATTATTTGATCGGCGGGGTGCATCTGGTAGGTCATTCGGCCAATCCCGAAGAGTTGTGGTTCATTGATGGTCCCAAATGGGAGATTTACGACGAGGGCTTACAGAAATTCTTTGGCGGCGACATCCGGAAAGGGGTCAGGGCTTTCTTTGACCAGACCAACCAGATGATTGAGCATGAGGAGTTCGACATCATCGCCCATTTCGACAAGATCAAGATGCACAATCGGGACCGGTATTTCCACGAGGATGAGGATTGGTATCGAAAACTGGCGTTGGAGACGCTTGATTTGATCCATCAGAAAGGACTTGTCATGGAGATCAACACCCGAGGCATTTACAAAAAACGCTATAATGGGTTTTATCCATCGCCGTGGTTGATGGCTGAAGCTCACCGGATGGGGGTTCCGATGATTGTCTCATCCGACGCGCACCATTATTCAGAGTTGACGTTGGAGTTTGAGGCTGCTGAAGAAGCCATCCGCAGGGCTGCCACCATGTGACTTCCCAACAAAAAAACCCCACTGGTACGTGCCCAGTGGGGAAAAACAATATAAAGATTATGAAAAAAATCCGTTTTTACTTAGCGGCAATAACCACTTTACCTTTGTAATAGAGGTCGCCATCGACATAGTAAGCTCTGTGTCTGACGTGCATGGTGCCGGTAGTAGGATCGACGCTCACGTTCGGAGTTTCAGCCTTGTAGTGAGTTCTTCTCTTTGCGCCTCTGGTGTGAGACTGTCTGCGTTTAGGATGTGCCATTTTACTTTTATTTTAAAATGTTAAACCGTTTGTTTTAATTATCTTCAATCTTAACATCCTTCAACGCCGCCCATCGGGGATCCATTTCGCCTTCCTTTTCCGAGGGTTCTTCATCGTGGGAAAGCATCTCAAGAACTTTGGGGTTGCATTCACCATCGGGATGGACTCGGTGCATCGGTATTGCAAGGATGATATATTCATAAATCAAAGAACTTACGTCGTATGCGTGCTCCTCAGCAGGCACTACGGCCACGTCGTCTGACTCTTCCGCTTCGTCGGCGCCGAACTTGATGTAGAACACCTGTTCGCTCTGGATCGGGATGAAGAACTCATCAGCGCATCGGTCGCAGGTGACGAGGACTTTTCCTTCCAATTGGAAATTCAAGGTCATCATCGTCTCTTCCCTCTCCACTTCGAGATTCACCGTCACCTCTCCTTGCCTCACTTCCGAATAGTCACGCTCGGCAAAGAACCCGTCCTTGATGTCGAATTTGAAGTCGTGGACACCGAGGGCGAGACCGCTGACAGGGATCAAGAATTCGTTTTCCTTTTCCATATTGCCTCAAAATCGGGCTGCAAAAATACAAATTATTTCTTGAAATGGAATAAGTTTTTGTTTTTTTTATCAAGAATTTGAGAATTACAGAATCTTGAATTCATGTTTTTTACTTGATTATTAATGAATTAGAGGAAAAATCACCTCCTTGTTTTTCTTTCTGATTCTCAAATTCTTGATAAAGCACAATCATTGATTCAAGGCCTCAATAGCTTTTTGGAGCATATCGTCCATAGGCCGATAGATAGGATAGAAGCCTTCTTCTTCGAAGAGATCGCGGGCTATATAGGCTTTAAGAAGGATGTTGGTTTCACGACGGGCCACTTGTTTTTCAAGGGTGTTGCCTTTGATATTCTTCTTTTCGGCACGGGATACCAGTTCGTTGAACATGGCATCGGTGACGTGGAACGACTGGTCGAATTCGGTCACGGTCTTATAGCGGGCAAGATCCTGGCGATGGCTGTCGCAATAGTCGAAGGCATATTGGTAGAGGATGCCCAGGTTGACGATGCGGTTGAAGTAATACTCGGTGCTATCGTCGACGAGAGGCACATACACGTCGGGTATGATGCCACCGCCGCCATAGACCACTTTTCCTTTTGGGGTGTAGTACTTCAAGGTGTCGTTCAGGTGGATGCTGTCGGCGGAGAAGAGTTCGCCATTCTCGTAACGATCGTACGACTCCAGGAGGTAGTCTTCGAGGTTGCCGTCGAAAGGCTTCTGGATGCAGCGGCCCGTAGGTGTGTAATAGCGTGCCACGGTGATGCGGATGGCTGAGTTGTCGCTTAGCATCACTTGTTCCTGCACCAGGCCTTTGCCGAAGGAGCGGCGACCCACGATGGTGCCACGGTCGTTGTCCTGGACGGCTCCAGCCACAATCTCGGAGGCGCTGGCCGACTCGTCGTCGATGAGCACTGCCAAAGGCATATCCTCAAGAAGTCCCTTGCGGCGTGCATTATAGGTTTTCTTTGGACGGAACCTACCCTCTGTGAATACCACAAGGCTGCCTTTGGGCAGGAATTCATCGGCGATGTCAACGGCTTCGCCGAGATAGCCGCCACCATTACCACGGAGGTCGAGTATTAATTGCGACATCCCTTCCTGTTTCAGTCTCTTAGCCGCCTTCACGAACTCCTTGTGGGTGGTTGCCGAGAACTTGCTGAGTTTGATGTAACCTGTCTTGTCGTCAAGCATATAAGCGATATCCACGCTATAGGTCGGGATGACATCGCGGGTGATGGTGAAGTCGAGCAAGTCTTTTTCGCCTCTGCGGAAGATCCTCACGTTCACTTTGGTACCTTTGGGGCCTTTCAGCAGGCGCATCACCGACTCGTTTTTGATTTTGATGCCGGCAACGAGTGAGTCGTCGACATACACGATACGGTCACCAGCCATGACGCCAACTTTCTCGGAGGGTCCGCCTTTGATGGTGTTGACGATAGCAACGGTATCCTCGACGATACGAAACTGCACGCCAATGCCTTCGAAGCTGCCCAGCAGCGGGTCGTTGACGGCGTTGAACTCTTCGACTGAGATGTATTGGCTGTGCGGGTCGAGTTCTTCCATCATGGCTACGATGGCATCTTCTTCGAGTTTTTTGTTGTTGACGGTATCGACATACGCATTATTAATATGGTACATCACTTCGTCGAACTTACTCGTGGCGACCACTTGGGCACGGCGTTTAAGCATGATGTTCTCGGTGATGAGGCTGACAAAGACCCCGATGGCGAGGCCGACGGCCACCATCACCAAGAATACCCTTGAGGAGTTCCCGTTATTCATTGAATGCTGCGCTTGACATCTCGAGGTTGCGGTCGACTTTCTTGAAGAGGCCTTGGAGCACGGTGCCCGGACCCACTTCGGTGACGCTGTTGAGGCCGTTGGCGATCATGTTCTGCATGGTCTGGGTCCACCGCACGGGAGAGGTCAGTTGGGCCACCAGGTTCTTCTTGATGATCTCAGGGTCGGTGACCGGCTGGCCGGTGACGTTCTGGTAGACTGGGCAGATGCCAAAATTGAAGTCGGTATTGTTGATGGCTTCCGCCAGTTCCACTCGGGCAGGTTCCATCAGCGGGCTGTGGAAGGCGCCTCCGACTTTCAGGGGAAGCACCCTTTTGGCGCCGGCTTCATGAAGTTTCTCGCTAGCTTTGGCCACTCCTTCGAGGGTGCCGGAGATGACGACCTGTCCTGGAGAATTATAGTTGGCCGGAACGACCACTGTATCTGTGATGGAGGCGCAGATTTTCTCGACTTCGCTGTCTTCCTTGCCGATGACGGCAGCCATCGTGCCGGGTTGCATCTCACAAGCTTTCTGCATGGCGTTGGCACGTTTGGCCACAAGTCGCAGGCCGTCCTCGAAACTCAGCACCTTGTTGGCGACCAGAGCTGAGAACTCGCCGAGCGAATGACCTGCCACCATGTTGGGTTGGAAATCCTCAAGCACGGAGGCCAGGATGACCGAGTGGAGGAAGATGGCCGGTTGGGTGACTTTGGTTTGACGGAGGTCTTCATCGGTGCCGTCAAACATCAGGTCGGTGATTTTAAAATCCAAAATGCGGTTGGCTTTGCGGAACAGGTCCTTGGCTTTCGACGATTGGTCGAAGAGGTCCTTTCCCATACCTACAAACTGGGCACCTTGCCCAGGAAAAACAAAGGCTTTTATCATGGGTTGAAAGAATTTCAGGGTTACTATTTGGTGGGAGGTGTGAGGGGTTGTGACATCTGGCATTTGCCGGTGAACACGGCGCCTACCTCGATGCACAGCTGCTTGGTGGTCATGTCGAGTTCAACTCTCGAAGTGGCTTTCAGAGTGGTGAGTTCGTCACATTTGAGGACGCCTTTAACAACGCCTGAGATATCGGCTTGTTTGCACGTCAAGTCACCCTCAATGCAGCCAGTCTGACCCACGACGATTTTGCCGTTCGATTTGAGGGATCCTATAAGTTTCCCATCGACACGGATGTCGCCGCTCGACTCCACGTCACCTTTGATGACGGTGTCTTTTCCGATTAAGTTTCTTGCAGGTGATTCCATATAATTATGTATTTTATTTTGAATTTTCTTCTAAGAACGTTTTATAGTCATCCACTTTCTTCTCTTGGAGGAAGACGGAGAAGTTGCCTGCGGAGATGGGCAGGACGGCGTAGTCGGCTTTATCGATGCCGCCGAAGACATAGTCGGTAATGAACATCGATGTGATGTATTCCTTGGCTTCCTGTTCGTTGGGGAACGAACTGAGCGAAACCACCATCAAGTCGTTGCTGATCATCAGGTTTTTCATCTCCAGCTCCTTGAATCGGTGTTCCTTCTTATTGAAGTCGGAGATACGGACTTTCAGTGGTTCGGTACGGACCTTCATTGAGTTGAACACCACGATGACAAAGTGTTTGGCTAGAGGCTCGTAGGTGTAAGGTGACTTGACCTCAGGTGTGTTTTTGTCTCCGCTCTCTCCCACAATGCCTTTCATCTCAATGCCGAGATGGTATTCGTCATTAATGTTTTGCAGCAAGGTAGTTGCGTAGTTCTTGACACTGCTGTTGGGATAGTCGTTGATGACTCTGACCAAGGCGTAAGCCATGCTGTCAACGGTCTCAAGTCGTCCGCGAGCCACTGCGTCGAGCAGGGCGAAGCGGGGAGCCAGAGCGGTGTCGTTGGCATATAGTTGGAGTGCCCTATCGGCGTTCATTCTGACACGGAAGTACTGTCCTTGTTGATAGGCGTCGTAAGTTCTGGTATAAAGGTCTGATGCCTGGCGAGCATCTTCCTCGAGTTTGACGTAGTAATTGGGGTCGAGGATGAAGTTGGCGTAGCTTGACTCGGGGTATTTGCTCAGGATCTGGTTCTTGTAGTAATCCGCTTTTTCGGTGTTGCGCTCGTCGTTGTACATTTTGTAGAGGGCGTACCAAGCGGGCAATTCGTGGTCGTTACCCGGGTAACGGGTGTCAAGTTTTTCGTAGGCGTCGATTGAGCGCGGGTAGTCTGACAGGCGGTCGAGGTAGATAAATCCCACGTTATAGAGGGCATCTGAAATTTGATGGTTTGCCTCGGCTTGCTGTTCTTCGGTAAAAGGCAGTTCCAGGAGGTAATAGGCGCGGTCGTGGTTGGTGAGACCGGCGGCCACGCTGTCGTTTCCGGTGCCTTCGCCACCTTCACCGTCGTAGTTGTTGGCGACACCGCTGTTGATATTGCGTTTGTCGGAGATACGCCAGTTGTCCTCGAGTTTACGAAGGCCCCATTTTCTGGAGAACTCGGAGAATCCGCTTTGCAGGGTGGTTGGGTTATAGTAGTACCAGTTGGCTGTGGCATTGGGGCCGGGTTCCTGCACGCTGCTATTTCCCACGCCTCCGCCCATCAAGGCCAGCTGTTCCTCGTATTCGCGTTGTTCTTTCTCGATGCGTTCCTGCTCAATCACGTCAGCGATAATCTTGTCGATCAGCTGGTTGCGGCTCACAGAGTCCATATTGGCCACACGGAGCAGGCTGTCCTGGTCGCGAATCACGGTGAGGTTCATCACCAGTTCGTTGAGTGTCTGGGAGATATTGAAGAGGCTGTCATAGTCGGGTCTGCTTTCCCTGGACATGGCGCTGACTGCGGTGTCATAATAGGCTTGCGACAGCTCATATTCATTGCGGTCGAAGAGGATGGTGGCCACTTTGAGGGCCGATGTGGACCTTTGGATTTGGTTGGTACGGGCGTTGGCCACCGACTCACGATAGAATCCGATGGCTTTGTCGACATCGCCTTCACGCATTGCCAGTTCAGCCATGGAGTAATAGATACGGTCGATGTAGTCTTCGTTTTTGGTCTCCCTGAGCATGCGGTTGAGCATCTTATAGAGCTCTTTGGCGTTACCCGATGAGCCCATGCGTGCCATGTTCATCTTGGCTTCGAAGAGCATCTCGTATTTGGGGTTCTTCTTAGTCACTTTCTTGAACCATTCCGTAGCGTGTGGAGCATCGTCGAGTTCCATATAGATCTGTCCGAGGATGAACATGCAGCGCAGACGCAATTCGCGGTCGTTGGTAGCCATCATGCCTGATTTCAGGTAGTCAATGGCCCGACGGTAATCCTTGGTGGCGATGTAGTAGTCGGCAATGGTGAGGTCGAGGTTCCGATAGAGTTCCTTGGGCAGTTTTTTCATGTTGGCCGTCTTGCTCTGAAGCAGCTCGATCACGGCGATCGCCTTGGAATACTGTTCCGTTTGGATGTAAGTCTTGGCGAGCCACAGGTTGGCCACCAAGGCGATATCGTTGTAGCTGAATTCGGTGCTGACAAAGTCAAAGGTACGTTTTGCGGGGATGTAGTCCTGTTTATAAAAATGCGCCTTGCCCATGACAAGGTAGGCGTCGTCAATCCACTTCACGCGTTCTTTGCCGTTGAATTTCATCGAGTGTTTCTGGACGCAAATGGAGGTCTTTTGCAATGCACGGTCCATCTGTGAGTTCAGTGACATGGCTTCTTGTTTGGTGCCATAGTTATAAACTCTCAACACTTTAGTATAATCATCAACTACATTGCTTTTAAGTTGATTGTCGCCTTCCTCGAGGCTATGCTCGCCATTCCAGTAGACGTTGTAGTGGCTGGTGAGGTTATGGTAGGCACGTCTTGTGAAGGTGTTCCGTTTTGTGGAACAGCCTCCGAGCAGGAGTACTGACGTAATCAATACGAGGAGGACGGATGTGATATTTCTTTTAGGCACGTTGTGATCGTTTTTAGAAGGATTGTTCTGCGGGGGCGGCGATGCTGTCGGGGGTTGTGAGCGCTTTCAGCATCAGCAGTGAGTCGAAGTCATGTTGCCGGCTTAGCAGGATGGCTTGTTTTTGGTTTTCGATGACGAGGAGCGCTTGTTCGCGGAGGCTTTCCACTTCGATGAAGGGGGCCAGTTGTTGGTGAAGTCGTATGCTGTCGGCTTTCCAACCGCTAGGCATTTCGAGGGAGTCGGCTAGCGAGTGCAGTTGGTATTTCTCGCACAAAGCGCGGGTTTCGGAATTGATTTTTTCAACTTCGCGTTGGAAGTCTACCGCCAGCCGCTCTTCTTTCTCGATTCTTGATTTCTCGATGATTTTTGGGACATACACGTACGCGGCGAAGGCGAGGGCTGCCAGCACGAGGATGATAAGGAAGAGTTTCACCGTGGAATATCCCTTGGTGATGAGGGATCGAACCTCAGTGATGCTGTCGAACCTTTGCTCCCTTGAGAACTGGGTGCAGTGGGTGGCGACGTTGCGATATTGGCTGAGCATGTTGCGCTCGATGATGAATTCGATGATCTTACCCAAGGAGTAGATGTCGGAACGGCAGTCTGCCTCTTCGCCTTTGATCAGTTCGGGAGCGATGAACTCATTCTCTTTGATAAGCAGTTCGCGGTCGGTTTTGTATTCCGTTTCAGGCAAACCGATATCGATGACTTTGATACGGTTATCGTTGGAGGTAACCATAATGTTCTCAGGCTTGAGGTCGCAATGGAAGATTCCGCGTTGGTGCATGTAATTCAGTGCATCGCAGAGATCCACCAGAACCGATTTGATCTCCTTGTCGTTGAGGGTGCCCACACGGACATGTTCAGCGAGGCTCTTGCCGTCGACATATTCGAAGACGATGCATTCGCCGAGACCTTGTACATTCTCAAATCCAAGAGCCTTTCTGATGAATTTATAGTCGAGTTGACTGGTGATCTCGTATTCTTTTTTCAGGTTCTCGCGGCACTGTTGGTCCTCGGCAAACTCAGGTTTCAGGGTCTTGAGGACGACCTTCTTGCCTTTATAGGAGGCGGTGAAGAGCCTGCTCGGGCCGTGTACAGAGGCATAGAACGGATGGATGTTCCCGTAATCGCCAGAGGCGGCTTTGGCTTCGTCAACGCGTTCGAAATTTGAAAAGATGTCTGACATTTTTCAATAATGTATTTGGGAGCAAAGATACAACTTTTTTAAGAATAGAGAATAAAGAAGTAAGAATTAAGAATTTTAGGATAAGACGTGACATTTTGTCAGATTTTCGTATATTTGCGGCCCGAATAAAAAATTAAATAAGAATGAAAATCTCCTATAATTGGTTGAAACAATACGTCAACTGCGACTATGCAGCTGAGAAAGTGAGTGAATTGCTGACCTCGACAGGTCTTGAAGTGGAAGACCTCACCCCGTTCGAGTCGGTGAAAGGCGCCTTAAGAGGCGTGGTTGTGGGCAAGGTGCTTACCTGCATCGACCATCCCAACTCCGACCATCTCCACATCACCACGGTCGACTGCGGTGGCGAAGAGCCTTTGCACATCGTATGCGGCGCTCCCAATGTGGCGGCAGGACAGAAGGTGCTCGTGGCCACCATCGGCACCGAGTTGTGGATCGGTGAAGAACACATCACCATCAAGAAAGGCAAGATCCGCGGTGAAGTTTCCGAAGGCATGATCTGCGCAGAGGACGAGCTCCAGCTGGGCGAGTCGCACGATGGCATCATGGTGCTGCCCGATGACTATGAAGTGGGCAAGCCCGCTTCGTTCTACTTCCCTGTGGAAGAGGACTACACCATCGAGATCGGCCTCACCGCCAATCGTAGCGACGCCACCTCCCATATCGGTTCTGCCCGTGACCTGGTGGCGGCCCTCAACCAACGCGAAAACACCACCCAATATCACCTTGTCAAACCCTCAGTAGAGGACTTCAAGGTGGAGAGCCACGACCTCGACATCGACGTGGTGGTGGAAGACATGGCTGCCTGTCCGCGTTACTCCGGACTGAGCATCACCGGCGTAAAGGTCGGTCCTTCTCCCGAATGGCTCAAGAACCGTCTCGCCGCTGTCGGCATCCGCAGCATCAACAATATCGTGGACATCTCCAACTACGTGCTGATGGAGGTCGGCCAGCCCATGCACATCTTTGATGCCGACAAGATTACAGGTAAAAAAGTCGTGGTGAAATGCCTTCCCGAAGGCACGCCGTTCGTCACGCTCGACGGTGTGGAACGCAAGCTCAACGGCCGTAACCTGATGATCTGCAACGCCGAGGAGCCCATGTGCATCGCCGGCGTGTTCGGCGGCCTCAAGTCAGGGGTCACCGAAGAAACCACCAACATCTTCCTCGAGAGCGCCTACTTCAACCCCACCAGCATCCGCAAGACCTCCAAGTACCACGGTCTGCAGACCGACGCCTCGTTCCGCTACGAGCGTGGCGCCGACCCGAACATCACCCTTTACGCCCTGAAACGCGCCGCCCTGCTCGTGAAAGAACTCGCCGGCGGCACCATCTCCTCGGAGATCAAGGACGTCCAGCATGGCGACTTCACCCCTGCCCGTGTGGATCTGAAGTTTGACTACCTCAACAAGGTGGCCGGAAAGGTCATCGACCAGACCCAGGCCGTCAACATCCTGAAGAGCCTCGAATGCCAGGTGGTGGAGCAGGACACGGAACACGTGGTGGTGGATGTGCCCACCTGCAAGGTCGATGTCACCCGTCCCGTTGACCTCGTGGAAGAGATCCTCCGCATCTACGGTTACGACAACATCGAGATCCCGAGCCGTATCCACGCTTCCATCAGCCGTGCCTCGAAGCCTAACTCCGACAAGCTTCAGCAGAAGATCGCCGACATGCTGGTAGCCAACGGCTTCTACGAGATCATGAACAACTCGCTCACCAAGTCGGCCTACAGCGAGGCTTTCGCCGACTTCGACCCCGAGCGCAACGTGAAGATCAAGAACCCGCTGAGCAGCGACCTCAACGTGATGCGCCAGACCCTGCTCTGGGGCGGCCTCGAGAGCATCGCTTTCAACCAGAACCGCAAGGTCAGCGACATGAAGTTCTTCGAGTTCGGCAACGTATACTTCTTCGACGCCAAAGCCAAGGACGGCCAAAACGCCCTGGCACCCTATTCCGAATATTGCCACCTCGACCTCTTCCTCACCGGCAACCGCCAGGAAGAGCTGTGGAACCATCAGGTCCAACCCATCGACTTCTTCGACCTGAAGCAATACGTGATGGGCATCCTCCGCCTGCTGCGCGTGAACCAGAACCAGCTGGAAGTCAAGGAAGGCACACTGAAACACTATGAATACTCGCTCGAGTTGTATCTCGACGGCAAGCGTGTGGCCACCTTCGGCAAGATCGACAAGAAAGCCTTGAAGCTGTTCGACATCAAGAAGGACGTCTTCCACGCCACTTTGTGCTGGAACACCCTGATGAGCAACTACGGCAAGGCCCCTGAGGTCCATTTCGAGCCCCTGTCGAAGTTCCCGTCGGTACGCCGCGACCTCGCCATGATCTTCGACAAAAACGTCACCTTCGAACAGGTGAGAAAAGTCGCCATGGCCGCCGAGAACAAGCTCCTCCAGGAGATGAGCCTCTTCGATGTGTATGAAGGCGAGAAGATCCCAGAAGGCAAGAAACAATATGCCATGAGCTTCGTACTGATGTCGACCACTGCCACCCTCACCGATAAAGCCATCGAGAAGGCCATGGCGAGGATTCAGCAGGCGATTGAGAAGGAACTGGGGGGAGTATTGAGATAATGCGGAATTAGGAATTAGGGATTCGGAATTATTCCGCATTCTTAATTCCGCATTCCGAATTCCGAATTTAAAACACCATGGATATCCAAAGCATAAAACGGACTTTCGGGATCATTGGCAACGACCCACAACTCAACCATGCCATTGAGATTGCGGCGCAGGTGGCCAACACAGACCTTACTGTGCTCATCACAGGAGAGAGCGGCACGGGTAAGGACGTGTTTCCGAAGATCATCCATCAGAACAGCGCGCGCAAGCACGGACAATATTTTGCCGTGAACTGCGGCGCCATCCCCGAGGGCACCATCGACTCGGAGCTGTTCGGCCATGAGAAAGGCTCGTTCACCGGCGCCATCGCCGAAAGGAAGGGCTATTTCGAGATTGCCAACGAGGGCACCTTGTTCCTCGACGAGGTGGCTGAGCTTCCTTTGTCGACACAAGCCCGACTGCTGCGTGTGTTGGAGAACGGAGAATACATCCGTGTGGGTGGCTCCAAGGTGATGAAGACCAACGTGCGTGTGGTGGCTGCCACCAACGTGGATCTTCCCATGGCCATCCAGAAAGGCAAGTTCCGCGAAGACCTGTACTACCGTTTGAACACCATCCCGATCCATATCCCCGCCTTGAGGGAACGGAAGGGCGACATCTACCTGTTGTTCCGCAAGTTCGCCTCCGACTTCGCAGAGCGCAGCCACATGCCTGTCATCACGCTGACACCCGAGGCCGTGAAGGTGCTTGAGGAATATCGTTGGGACGGCAACGTGCGTCAGCTGAAGAACGTCACCGAACAAATCTCCATCATCGAACAGCAACGCACCATCACCGATATCGTGCTGGAACGTTACCTGCCTAACAAGATTGCCACCTCGCTGCCCGTGCTCTTCCAAAGAGAGGAAACCGGCGAGGGAGTGTCGGAACGCGACCTTTTATATAAGGTGTTGTTTGAGATGAAACACGACATCGCCGAGCTGCGCAACACCGTCAACGAGTTGAAGGGCCATCAAGGCGCTGTCGGGACGAGTTATATCGAAGCCACTCCTGTGACCATCGAGCCTGCCCATAGCGACCCAGTGACCATCGAGCCCGAATACTCCGAAGTCATCGCCGCCGAGGAGATTGCTCACGAACGCCATGAGCCCGAGACCCTCTCGCTGGAACAAAACGAGATAGAGATGATCAAGCGCGCCCTGGAGAAACACAACGGCAAACGCAAGGATGCCGCCAAAGAGCTGGGCATCAGCGAACGCACCCTGTACCGTAAAATCAACGAATTTGGAATCAAATGATGAGACGGCGCTGCCTTTATATGGTCCTATTGCTCGCCTTGGTCTGCCAAGGCTGTGGCATCTATTCGTTCTCGGGAGCCTCCATCCCCCCCGAGGCCAAGACCGTATCGGTGCAGTACTTTCCAAATCAGGCTCAGCTCATCAACCCCACGTTGAGCAACGATTTCACCACCGCCCTACGTGACGCCATGATGAACCAGACCTCGTTGGACATGGTGGACTCGGGCGGCGACTTGGCCTTTGAAGGCGAGATCACCGACTACCGCACCACGCCAGTGGCCATCACCGCCGGACAGACGGCGGCCTTGAACCGACTCACCATCACCGTCAACGTGCGGTTCGTGAACGTGTTCGACGAGACGAAGAACTTTGAGACCAGGTTCTCACATTACGAGGACTATCCGAGCGAGCAGGACCTGAACGCGGTGCAGGAGTCGCTGACCGGCACCATCATCGAGGCCCTTGTCGAAGACATATTCAACAAAGCATTGGTAAACTGGTAAGCCATGGAGACGAACGTGTTGCTCGACTATCTGAACAAGCCCGAGACCTTGAGGGGTGACGCTCTTCCAGCGATGGAAGACCTCTCTCGGCGCCATCCCTATTTCGGAATGGTCCGTTGCCTGTTGGCTGTGGGATATCAGAACGAAAGCGACGAGCGTTACGAGCGGCAGTTGCGGCTGGCGGCATGTGCCATACCCAACCGGGGACGCCTCCGGCTGCTCACCTCGTTGGCCAAACAGCGTGCGACTCTTCCTGTGGAGGCTGAGCCATCCGACGACGACTCGTTCTTCAAGTTCGTGGACTCGTCGAAACTCAAGCCCGGTGAGGAGATGGAAGGCATCATCCCGGAGAAGACCTTCATCATCCCGGAGATCGACTTGAGCGGAAGCGAAGAGGAGCTGTCGGCCGAACTGGCTTTGCTTGAGGAGCGGCGCAAGACCCTCGATGAGTTGAAGGCCATCATCGCCGCCAAGTTGAAGGCCATCGAGGAAGACAAGAAAAAACAAGAGGAAGAGCCCGAAGAAGAGCCGAAGAAAAAACTGAGCCGGAAGGAATTGATCGACAAGTTCATCGCCGAGAATCCAAGCATCAGCCGCCCCAAGGCAGAGTTCTACAACCCCATCGCGATGGCCCAGAACAGCATCGTCGACAACAGCGAAATCGTGAGTGAGACATTGGCAAAAATCTACCGCCAACAAGGGTATTTGGACAAGGCTTTAGAAATTTATGAGAAATTAAGTTTGCTTTTTCCAGAAAAAAGTAGTTATTTTGCAGCCCAAATTGAAGAAATTAAAGAAAGTCAAACAAACAATAAATAATTGAAATGTACACAGTTATCGTAATTTTAATTCTGGTTGTGAGTGTTTTACTTGGACTGGTTGTCTTGGTTCAGAACTCCAAAGGCGGCGGTTTGATTTCCAACTTCGGCAGCGCAAACCAGATGATGGGTGTCCGTCAGACGACCGACTTCCTCGAAAAAGCCACTTGGACGATGGCCATCATTTTGGTGGTGTTGTGCTTGGCTTCGAGCATGTCCATCCCGAAGAATGTAAGATCAGAAGGCATGCAGGATTCACAGATGCGTGAGCAGATTGAGTTGAACACACCCGCTCCGGCTACGGAAGCCCCCGCTGAGACACCTGTCGAATAAGACATGTTTCACGACAAAACAACTTTAAAAAATGTCAGAATGTCATGTTCTGACATTTTTTTTGTTTTGGCACGAAATCTGACAAACGGAAAACGGTTAACGGAAAACTAATCAATTAACAAACATATTAAAAAATGGCAAAATTAACAATTAAACCTTTGGCTGACCGTGTGGTGATTGAGCCCGCTGCAGCCGAACAGAAGACCGCCAGTGGCATCATCATCCCCGACACTGCGAAAGAGAAACCCCAGCAAGGCACCGTCGTCGCCGTCGGTCCCGGCACCAAAGACAACAAAATGACCCTGAAAGTCGGTGACAATGTCATCTATGGCAAATATGCCGGCACCGAGTTCCATCTCGATGGGAAAGACTATATGATCATGAGAGAATCCGATGTGATTGCGATTGTGTAATGCGGAATTCGGAATGCGGAATTCGGAATTATTAAAATAACAATTCAAATACAATATTTATTATGGCTAAAGATATTCTTTTCAATATTGAATCGCGCGACGGCCTGAAGAGAGGCGTCGACGCATTGTCAAACGCAGTGAAGGTGACCCTCGGTCCCAAGGGCCGCAATGTGGTCATCGAAAAATCGTATGGCGCTCCCCAGATCACCAAGGACGGTGTGACCGTTGCCAAGGAGATCGAGCTCATCGACCCCGTTGAGAACATGGGGGCCCAGTTGGTGAAGGAAGTCGCTTCCAAGACCAACGACCTGGCTGGTGATGGTACCACCACCGCCACTGTTTTGGCCCAAGCCATCGTGGCCACCGGTCTGAAAAACGTCACCGCCGGTGCCAACCCGCTCGACTTGAAACGTGGTATCGACAAGGCTGTTGCCACTGTGGTGGCTTCGCTAAAGAAGATGGCCGTGAAAGTCGATGGCAACAACGAGAAGATCGAGCAAGTGGCTACCATCTCGGCCAACAACGACACCGAGATTGGCCGCCTGATCGCCGAAGCCATGGGCAAGGTGAAACAAGAAGGCGTCATCACCGTTGAGGACGCCAAAGGCATCCAGACCTACGTCGACGTGGTGGAAGGCATGCAGTTCGACCGTGGCTACATCTCGCCTTACTTCGTCACCAACACCGAGAAGATGGAAGCCGTGTATGAGAATCCGTACATCCTGATTTACGACAAGAAGATCTCCGTGATGAAGGACCTGCTTCCTGTGCTCGAGAAGACTTTGCAGACTGGCCGCGCCCTGATCATCATCGCCGAGGACATCGACGGTGAAGCTCTGGCTACCTTGGTCGTCAACCGTCTGCGTGGCTCGCTGAAGGTCGCTGCCGTCAAGGCTCCTGGCTTTGGTGACCGCAGAAAAGAGATGCTCGAGGATATCGCCATCCTGACTGGTGGCACTGTCATCAGCGAAGAGAAGGGCTACAAGCTCGAGGATGCCACCTTGCAGATGCTCGGTCAGGCCGACAAGGTCAGCATCAACAAGGACAACACCACCATCGTGAACGGTCATGGTGCCAAGAAGGATATCGAGGCCCGCACCGCTCAGATCAAGGCTCAGATCAAGACCACCACGAGCGACTACGACCGCGAGAAGCTGCAAGAGCGTCTGGCCAAGTTGGCCGGCGGCGTGGCAGTCATCTACGTGGGTGCCGCTTCGGAGGTCGAGATGAAGGAGAAGAAAGACCGTGTGGAGGACGCTTTGAACGCCACCCGTGCCGCTATCGAAGAGGGCATCATCCCTGGCGGCGGTGTCGGTTTCATCCGTGCCATCAAGGCCATCGAGAAGATGAAGGGTGACAACGAGGACGAGACCACGGGTATCGCCATCATCAAGAGAGCTTTGGAAGAACCGCTTCGTCAGATTGTCGAGAACGCTGGCTTGGAAGGCTCTGTCGTCGTCAACAAGGTGAAGGAAGGCAAGGGCGACTTCGGTTTCAACGCTCGCACCGAGGTGTATGAGAACCTGCTCAGCACTGGTGTCATCGATCCTGTAAAGGTGTCGAGAGTCGCCTTGGAGAACGCCGCTTCGATTGCTGGCATGCTGCTGACCACCGAGTGTGTCATCAGCAACCACAAGGAGCCCACTCCTCCCACTCCTCCGATGCCCATGGGCGGCGGAATGGACGGGATGATGTAATTCGGAATGAGGAATTCGGAATGAGGAATAAAAGTCGGTCGTATGGCCGACTTTTTTTGTTTTAAAAAACATTATATTTGCCACATGAAGTCGTTTTGGTTCATAGGGGCTATTTTTGTACTGATGCTGGCGGGGTGTAATCGTCCGTCGGCAGAGACGCGGCGCGCCGTGTCTCCCCGACCGGAATTGGCAGCCGTCGACAGCCTGATGTGGAGTCGGCCCGACAGCGCTTTCGCCTTGCTGTTGGAGTTTGCGGATAGTCCAATAGCCGACAGTCTGGATGCGTTCAACGGGCATTACTGCCAGCTGCTGGTTTCGGAGCTGTTGTACAAGAACGACTATGAGCAGACCAACCGTGAGGAGCTGTTGAAGGCGGTGGATTATTTCGATTCCATCGGTGACGCGTTTTTGGATGCCCGAGCCCATTATATAAAAGGTGTGGGCTTTTATGAGCGGGACAGTGTGGTGGACGCTTGTGCGGAATACCTGAGGGCGTTGGTGGTGATGGAGGATCATTATGATGAGAAGGCGTTGGTGGGTGACAAGGCGAAGTTCATGGCGTTGGCCTACACGCATCTTTGCCAATTGTTTTCCGACCAATACCTTCATGAGCAGGCGATCTACTTTGGAAAACAGTCGTTGTTTTTTTATGATCGTTATGCTTCGGAGCCGTGGTATGTTGCGTGGATATTGAACAATATAGGATCAAACTATGAAATGATGGGTGCGTTGGATAGTGCCGACTATTACCATAGAGAAGCGTTACATTCTTTGAATGATACCATTACGTTGCTTCACCGGGACATTACAACACATCTTGCTTTCATATCTTATCAAAAGGAGGGGAATCCCGAACATGTCGTTGACCAAATGCGTTATCTGGTTTTTGAAGCGGAAAGTGAAAGAGAATACCTGTCACGTTGTGCGGTCCTCGCCGAAGTTTTCTATCACGAAAAGAATTATGATTCTGCCTGGGTTTATTTGAATAGAGTATTTGAGGGGAATGCTGGTACCGATTCAAAAATACAAGCTGCAAAATGGCTGATGGAAATATGCCAGATGCAGAACCGAAGTGTTGATGCACAAGTGTTTTCCAATTACTTGGCCCAATTCGCCACCCGAGAGGAGAACCACAGCAACATAAAATCGAGGTTGGCCGAGCTGTACGGCAATCATGGACAGAGAAAAACCGAACAATGGCACCAACTAAACAGGAGGAAGCACACGGTCGGGACAATCGCTGTTGTTGCTGGGCTCCTGTTTGTCATATTGGCTTTGTATGTTTTATACCGTAAAAGCAGGAAAAAGAAGCTACGACTGGAAGAGCGGATGAAAGAGGAAAGAATGAGCCACGAAATATGGCAAAAAGCCCTTGGGGGACGGTTGAAACGGAGCAATGAATCCTTGCTTGAATTGAAGACAAAAATAAAGAGGCAAGAAAACGAGGAAGAAAGGGAGGACTATAAGGACATTCCATTTGAGGAGGAACCCATTTGCAAGCATATTTTACAGATTTGCAACGATGAGAGGAACCCCATCAAAGCAAATATGCCGCTCTCTTCCTACGCTGACATGGCTTTAACAGTGGCACAGGAGGCTCAATTGAGAAAAGTTGCCGTCAGGCATCACGGGAGGTTGTTCGAGAGGCTGAAGAAAGACTTTCCGGCATTAAAAAGCAAGGACTATCTGTATTGTTATCTTTGCCTCCTGGACCTTGACAACGCCCAGATAGCAGTCCTGACACACCTGTCCTATCGTACGGTATGGGAGCGGGAGAAGCGCCTGCAACGGATTTTCGGTTGCGAGGACAAGATAGTTGTAATATTGAAAGGATTTGTATGAAAACGATGAATTTTATATTATTTGTTAAGATTTATTGTTTGTTTTAACAATTGATAATCAAGTTGTTGTATAAAAAATCCAAAAAAACCAAATTATTAATTTCTTGACGTGTTTGAGATCTCGTAATAACTTTGCCAAAACAATAAAAAATGCAAAAGCGTATGCGAGAAACCAAACTCAAATCATTATTACTATGGATTGTCTTTTTGTTGCCAATCACATGGTGTGGTGCCAAAAGCCTCAATTATTTCGATGGTTATAGCCACATTAATATTAAAGAAGCGGATGTCCAAGGAGTTCCCAAGTCCTCCTCGATTGACGCCTCCATCAACGGACACACGCTTTCCATTGTCTTCTTGGAGAACCTCGGCCAGGTGACGATCGACGTTTCGTTGGTCGCAGGCGGCGAGGTGGAGACCCAATCGACTCCCACGCCCAACGGCGTGATCATTTACATCCCCAGCACGGGGAGTTATGTCGTCACCTTCACCCTGTCCAACGGCGACGTCTATTACGGCGAGTTCGAGGTGACGGATTGACACATTATTAATATTTTAACCCTAAACGCGATCAACATGAGAAAATCAACTTTTATCCTGGCGGCTTTTGTAGCGCTTGCCACGATGGGACTGGTGTCCTGCCAGAAGGAGAACACGGACACAAAGACAGACACCGAACAGACACACAAGGACAATGCCACTGTCGCCCGCATCCTGGATTTCAAGGAGCAGGTGGAACACTACAACGGACCAACAGGCACCCGTGACGCAAGTTATGTCTCGGTCGAGGACGCCGTTTGGAACCTCGAGGCACTGTTCAACTACACCTATGCCTATCCGGAGCTGTGCTACAGTCGCACCGTTTCGGCCGACACCGTCATGTACCTCCCGCTGTGCTCCAACGACTCGGTGCTTATGTCAGATCTGGCGTCGTTTTACGGGGACATATTCGGGGCTGTGAACGCCCTTTACCAAAGTGTGGAATTGACCGACAAGCAGTTCATCCTCCTCAACGTCGAAGCTGGCGACAACCTCCTCAACCAGATGGAAATCATCCTCGAAGCGGTACAGGGCAGCGTGGACGAGTCCCGCCTTCCCAATGGAGACCCTTTCCTTCCCGGTGAGTGGTGGTACTACGGCGGTAACATGGGTGGTTGGAACTCCACCGAGGGGGACGCCGCCCAGATGCTCACCTGGTGGGTTAACAGGGCGCTGACCCCGGCACCTCCGGCGACAGGCTATTACTGCTACACCATGATAACAAGACGCGAGTCAACCACACCGTCCGATTATCCCTACACGAACCCAAACTACAATGTCAGCGACCTGTATTGTGAGTTCGAGGTCATGGGCAACCCGTATGTCGACGACAGCTTATTAGTCTTGAACTCGGAGCAGCTGAACTTCCACTACCACGGCGAGCTTGAACTTGTCCAGAACAGGCTCTACCAAGGGAACGCCTTCGTAACGCTCACCCCATTCAAGGTTTTGATTGAAGCCGACCAAGAAATGGAGAACAACAGGGACTACACCCGTGTATTCCACCATACGAAGGCATGGTACGGAAGGAGGGATTTATGCCTCCCCAACAGCCACGTGAGAGAGTCGCTGGAACCATAACACATAAAACACGATCAACATGAGAAGACACATTGTCGCAACCGTCGTATTCCTGGTCGCCATGGCGGGCAGCCTCGGCCTGTGCGCCCAGCAGTGGACTATCGAACTTGACAACACTCGGTCGAAGAACATCTACCAGTGCATCGCCGTTGACGGGGGAGAGGCCATGCTTGCCGTGGGGGCGTCAAAGCTCTACGACCCTGAGGGGAACCTCCTCGACGCCGCGGGCTACCTGCTCAAGGCGTGGGCCGACGGCACGATCCTCACCCGGGAGGTGGGCATCGACGGCAACCGCCTGTATCTCTGCGCCGCCACCGAGCTTGACGACGGCAACTACATGGCCTTCGGTTACTACAGCGACAGCCTCACCGCCTCGGACGGCCTGTTCCGCAACCTCAGGGTGTTGGTCCTTGACGCCGACCTGCAGACCGTCGCGGAGAGGGACTACCGCCTCGACTCGGGCGGTTTCGTGGGCCTCACCTCCGTGGGCTTCCGCACCCTGCGCTGCGCCAAAGCCGCCGACGGCAACGTGGTGCTGGTGACCTCCCCATGGTGTTTCGAGCCCGACGTCTCGGGCGGAACGTACAAGCGGCGCTTCCGTTTCTACGAGTTCATCCCTGACGGCGACACCGTGCGCACCGCCGTCCAGCCAAGGTACGTCGGCAACATGCCCCAGGAGGGCTTCTACACGACCAACATCGTCCCCAACCCTGCCACCGGCGGATTCACCTTCTTCGCCAAAGGGAACTACAAGCTCACCAGCCCCCACTACACCGACTACGGCTCCTACGGCGTGTGGAACCTCAGCCGCGACCTGGAGATCACCTACAAGCACCCCGTCTATTTCGGCTCCTATCCCCTCTATGACAGCCCCTCGTCCATCGCCTGCGAGGACCGTTGGTTCGAGGGCGGCCTCCTGCTCACCTCCCTGTTCAAGACGAAGAGCGTGGACGACCCCACCCATGAGGGCTGGTTGTACATGATTGACACCCTCGGCGGGAAACACGCATGCGTCCAGCTGCCGCCCACCGACTCGGTAACCGTCTGCGAGTGGACTGGGTGCGGCACCGCCTACGTCAACGACTCCACCATCTTCGCCGTGACCTGCAGCTCCAAGCCGTACATCTACTCTTACCCGAAACATGCCAACGTCACCATCGTTGACAAGGACCTCAACATCCTCGGACGAAAGGTTCTGAAAGGGGACAGCGTGGACTTTGACCCTCCCTGCACCCCCGTCGCCCTGAACGACGGCAGCGTCATCATCCCTTGCAGGTACACCTCGATGACGATCCAAGAGAACCACTTCATGCTCTGCTGCTTCAAGCGCGAGGACATCGAGATTACCTGGGATGTGGTACAAGACAACGCCACCGGCACACGCCTGGAGGCTTACCCCAACCCCGTCCGCGACAGGCTCCATGTTCCCACAAGGGGGTTCACCGCAGACGGCACCAGGCTGAGGATCGTCGATGCGGGCGGCGCGACCGTGTTCGACGCCCCCTTGGAAACCGGCGGGGACGCGGTCGCCTTGAATGTAAGCAACCTCGACCCCGGAATGTATGTCTATTACATAGTCGCCGTCAAAGGCGAGACCATCGCAAGCGGGAAGTTTCTAAAACAATAATCTCTTTAAAATGAAAAACAAGCATTTGATTCCTTACATGGCTGTCTTTGCCATGTTGCTGGGACCTGTCACGGCGAAAGCCCAAGTAATAGTCTCCGGCACCGTACTTGACATCAGTGCCGATACTTCCAACGCAATTGGTGCCACTTCTTCTGGAGCGGTCGTGGGTAAAAACAACTCCATTGCTTGCCTCCTCTCCTATGCCTTCGGTGAGAAGAACAGCATCGGAAGGTTCGCCACCGGTTCGTTCGTCTTCGGCGGGAACGACACCGTCACCTTAGCGCAGTCACTCTGCCTCGGCTACCACAACGAGGTGACAAGCATGGGAGGCGTGGCCATCGGACGTTACCTGAACGCCGGAGGATCCAGCGGCACGTACGTCATAGGCGAGGGAATCGACGCCGGCAACAAGCTTACCAGCCAAGAAGACCATTGCCTTTGGGTCGGCTTCAACAGCATGAGGCCGACGCTGACCATCACCAGGTCTCCCAACAGCACCAATTTGGGCGTCTTCAACAAAACCGGCCGCGTGGCCATCGGCGACGTGACACCGCAGGCCAAGCTGCACATCCGCTCCGACAATGGCGAGGACGCGGGCATCATCCTAGCTCCGGCCAGTCCCTCGGCGAACAGCTCATTCATACGGTTCCGTGACAACTACCACCATATCACTGTGAACGAGAAGGGCGGCATGGAAATCTCGTCGGGCAGCGCCAACGCGCTGGCCATCGCCTCCGCCAACCTCAACGTGACAGACACCCGCTTGGACCTTGGGCTTTCCAACGAGCGGAAGGTCTCAGTCGTGTCCGGCACGTTGCCTGCGCTGTATTCGAACGCCCATAATGAAAACGGCCACTATTACCGCTTCACAAGTGGACCGTCCTACGCCCTGGAGCTCGGAAGCACTGAGCTTTTGCTGCGCACGGCCACGAACCAGGACCCCCGCACCGAGATCACCAACTGGAGGGACGCCCTCTCGGTGAAGACCGACGGCGCCATCACCCTCAACGGCGACATGACGCTCAACGGCCCCACACTCCTCAACGGCAGGGTGGGCGTCAACACCGAGAACACCACCGGCGACTACGCCTTGGCCGTCGACGGCGGGATCATCACCACCAAGGTCCACATCCAGGACGTGAACGACTGGCAGGACCGCGTGTTC